>JAESFR010000051.1_pt1 | contig 289343 bp, 271 predicted proteins | sample 9266191 | NCBI WGS metagenome assembly JAESFR01 (sample SAMN14503063, study PRJNA617104) | algae metagenome | isolation source: Pleurocapsa minor HA4230-MV1 and co-occurring heterotrophs from cement on... | place: USA: Nuuanu Pali Lookout, Hawaii | collected 2009-07-20 | reverse complement strand
CAAGTGCCCCCTGGGGCACTTGACCACTCCACTGCGTCAGCACCTTGTCCAGGGTGATCGGCAGGTCGCGGACACGAACGCCGGTGGCGTTGTAGACCGCGTTGCCGATGGCCGCCGAGGATCCGACTGCGCCGATCTCGCCGATTCCCTTGCCGCCCATCGGCGCGAGTTCGGTATCGACCTCCTCGATCCACACCGCCTCGAGGTCGGTGACGTCCGCACACGCCGGGATGTGATACTCGGCGAGATCGTGATTGGCGAACCCGCCGAACTCGTGATCGGTGATGCCGTTCTCCATCAGCGCCATTCCGAGTCCGAACGTCATGCCGCCGATGAGCTGAGACCTGGCCAGCCTCGGATTCATCACCGCGCCGATGCCGAACACCCCGAGCATCCGTCGCACCCGCACCTCACCGGTGTCGATGTCGACCGCGACCTCCGCGAACTGAGCGCCGAACGCCATGCGCGCCAACTCCTTCTGGCCCTCGACGTCGTCGGTGGTGTCGGCATCGGCAGAGTTGCCCGGCTCGTACGAACCCTGTGCCTTCAGCGAGTGGCACACCTTCGTGACGGCCCACCCCCAGGACGAGGTACCCGAGGACCCACCGGCTCCGGGAGCTTTCGGCAGAGCGCTGTCGCCGAGTTCGAGTACGACGGCATCTGCGTCCACCTCGAGGGCATCGGCGGCGATCTGGCGCAGCACGGTGCGCGCACCGGTCCCGATGTCCGACGCAGCGACGGACACCGTGATCGTGCCGTCCTGCTCCACACGCGCCGACGCGGTACTCGGTGAGATCAACACCGGGTAGCTGGCCGTCGCGACTCCCACGCCGATCAGGGTGTTGCCTTCTCGGCGGCGACCGGGCGCGGACTCGCGGCGGTCCCAGCCGAACTTCTCGGCACCCTCGCGCAGGCACTGGACCACGCTGCGAGAGCTGAACGGGTTGCCGCTCGCGGGATCGACGTCCGGCTCGTTGCGGATCCGCAGGTCGATCGGATCGATGCCGGTGGCCACAGCCAGTTCGTCGATGGCCGTCTCGACGGCGAACATGCCGGGCGCTTCACCGGGAGCCCGCATCCAGCGCGGAGTTCCGACGTCCAGCTGCGCGAGTCGGTGAGTGGTGCGACGGTTCGGGGACGCGTAGATGTGGCGAGTGGATTCCGACGTCTGCTCGCAGAACTCGAAGATCGTGCTGGTCTGCTGAAACGAGTCGTGCGTGATGGCCTGCAGGGTTCCTGTCGAATCAGCGCCCAGCCGGACGCGATTGAGCGTCGGGGTGCGATAGCCGACGACGTCGAACAGCGCCTGCCTCGGCAACACCAACTTGACGGTGCGGCCGGTGGCTCGCGCGGCCATCGCCGCGAGGATCACGTTGGGCCGCGTACTGCCCTTGGCTCCGAAACCGCCGCCGACGTTCTCCGCGATCACTCGAACGTTCTCGGGCTCGAGGTCGAAGGCCATGGCGAGGTCGCCCTGAACACCCGACGGTGCCTGCGTCGAATCCCAGACCGTCAGCACGCCGTCGGACCACTGCGACGTGGTGGCGTGCGGCTCCATCGGACTGTTGTGCATCGGCGCGGTGGAGTACCAGTTGTCGATCAGATGCTCGGCCGATGCGAGCGCCGCATCGGGATCGCCGACGGTGACGTCGGTGGGAAACCCCGCGTTGACCGATTCCGGCGCATACAGCGAACCGTGGTCTGCGGTCAGAGTGTTGTCGGGAGAACGCAGGTCGGCGTAGCGCACGTGCACTCGGGCTGCGGCGGCGCGGGCATCCTGGAGGGTGTCTGCCACGACGACGGCCACGATCTGACCTCGATAGGCGACGGTGTTCGACTGAAGCACATGCAGTTCGGCGTCCTCAATATCACCCAGTTGCTCGGCGTTGTCGTGCCACAGAACTGCGTGAACCGTAGCGTCGGCGTCCAGTTCGACACGTTCGACCGTGCCGGCAGGAACGGTCGCGGGCACGTACCAGGCGTACAGCTGCCCGACGGCCGGCGGCTGCTCGGCGGCATAACGGGCTCGACCGGTGACCTTCGCGATCGATTCGGTGCGCTGGATCGGTTGTCCGATCGATGCGGTCATGACCGATCTCCCGACTCCGTGAGTTCGACCAACGTGCGAGCGACCAGGTTGGTCACGAGCGGGACCTTGAATGCGTTGTCACGCAACGGCTCTGCCGCGTCGAGTTCCAGTGCGATCGCGCGCCGGAACGACGCCTCGTCGGCGGCCGCGCCGAGCAGCGCGTGCTCGGCCGTGCGGGCCCGCCACGGTTTGTGCGCGACACCGCCCAGCGCGATCGACACCCCGCGCACGATCCCGTCCTCGACGTCGAGAGTGGCGGCGACCGAGGCGATCGCGAAGGCATAGGACTGCCGGTCGCGCACCTTGCGGTAGGTCGAGACGGTACCGGCCGCCGGTGCCGGAATCTCGATGGCCGTGACGATTTCGTCTCGGGCGACGGTGTTGTCGCGCTCGGGCGCGTCACCGGGCAACCGGTAGAAGTCGTCGATATCGACCACACGCTCACCGTCGACCCCCTGGACGACGATGCGTGCGTCGAGGGCGGTCAGCGCGACCGCCATGTCGGAGGGATGCGTCGCCACGCAGGCCTGCGAAGCTCCGAGAATGGCCAGGTTTCGGTGTTCACCCGTCCGGGCCGGGCAGCCCGAACCGGGTTCGCGTTTGTTGCACGGCTTCGATGCATCCATGAAGTACACACACCGGGTGCGCTGGAACAGGTTTCCGCCCGTGGTCGCCATGTTGCGCAACTGGCCCGACGCACCGGAGAGCACGGCCCGTGAGAGCACCGGATAACGCTGACGCACCACCGGATGCACCGCGAGATCACTGTTGGTCACACCCGAACCGACACGAAGCGATCCGTCGTCGGATACGTCTATGTCGTGCAACGGAAGTCGCGTGACGTCGATCAGCGTCGTCGGACCCACGACACCGAGCTTCATCAGGTCGACGAGGTTGGTTCCCCCGCCGAGCACCATCGCATTCTCGTTCTCGGCGAGGCGAGCCACCGCGTCGTCGACCGCGGTGGCTGCGTCGTACTCGAAGGTCTTCACGATGCGTCCCGTACTGCCGAGACGATATTGCAGTAGGCACCACAACGACAGAGGTTGCCGCTCATACGTTCTCGCACTTCATCGGAGTCGAGTTCGACGTCGGCGGCCTCGATGTCCTCGGTGACCGCGCTCGGCCAACCCTGCTTCGCCTCTTCGATCACCGCGACCGCCGAACAGATCTGCCCGGAAGTGCAGTACCCGCACTGGAACGCGTCGCGATCGACGAACGCCTGCTGCACGGGATGCAGTGTGTCGCCGTCGGACAATCCCTCGATCGTGGTGATGTCGCGATTCTGTTGTGCAACCGCGAACGTCAGGCAGCTGTTGATCCGCCGTCCGTCGACCAACACCGTGCAGGCACCGCACTGCCCGTGGTCACACCCCTTCTTGGCACCGATCAGATCGAGGTTCTCCCGAAGAGCGTCGAGCAGGGTGGATCGGGTGTCGCAGTCGATCTCGCGATCGATGCCGTTGACACGGAGGGTGACGTTGGTCATGCACGGGCGGATACCCGAGGCCGGATCCACCAAACGCTCGCGCTGGGGTCGTGCGTGCGCGCTAGCGCTTCCCCTTGAACTTTCCGCCACCGCGCGGACCGCCGCTACGTCCGGGAGGGCCGGAATCGGGTTGCAGCTGAATCAGCACGCCACTGATACGGGTGCGGCGCAACGCCTCGACCGTCTCGTCGGCAAGATCTGCGGGCAGCTCCACCAGCGAGTGGTCGGGACGAATACTGATGTGCCCGAAGTCGCTTCGACGCAGCCCGCCCTCGTTGGCGATGGCACCGACGATGGCACCGGGAGCAACATGATGACGCTTGCCGACGCTGATGCGGTACGTCGCCATCTCCTGGCCCGTCTTGCGGTGATGCGAGCTGGCGGCATCCTCGTCGAACGTGCGCGGCGGCCGCGGCTCACGCGGCTCACGGGGTGCCCGCGGCGGGGCAGGCGGCTCCGGCTTCAACAGGAACGCTTCGCCGTCGCGCGACTGGATCGCCAGCGCGGCGGCGATGTCGACCAACGGCACATCGTGCTCGCGCTCGTAGTCCTCGATGAGCCGGCGGAACAAGGCCAGATTCTCGTTGCCGAGGCTGTCGGTGATGGAGTCCTTGAACTTCGTCACGCGCTGCGCATTGACGTCGTCGACGCTGGGGAGCTGCATCTCGGTGATCGGCTGACGCGTCGCACGTTCGATGGCCTTGAGCAGATGCCGCTCGCGCGGTGCGACGAACAACAGAGCCTGACCGGCCCGCCCCGCGCGACCGGTGCGACCGATGCGGTGCACATAGGACTCGGTGTCGTGCGGGATGTCGTAGTTGATGACGTGCGAGATGCGGTCGACGTCGAGACCGCGAGCCGCGACATCGGTGGCCACCAGGATGTCGACCTGGCCGTTCTTGAGTTGGCCGATGGTGCGCTCACGCTGGGCCTGCACGATGTCGCCGTTGATCGCCGCGGCCGAGAAGCCCCGTGCCCGCAGCTTCTCGGCGAGCTCCTCGGTGGCCTGCTTGGTGCGGACGAACATGATCATGGCCTCGAACTCTTCGACCTCGAAGATTCGAGTGAGCGCTTCGAGCTTGCGCTGATGCGCCACCTGCACGTAGCGCTGGGTTATGTTCGGTGCCGTCGACGTCTTGGTCTTGACGGTGATCTCCACCGGGTCGTGCAGATACTGCTTGGAGATCTTGCGAATCGCGGCAGGCATCGTGGCCGAGAACAACGCGACCTGCTTGTACTCCGGGGTATCGGAGAGGATGCGCTCGACGTCCTCCTGGAAGCCCATCTTGAGCATCTCGTCGGCCTCGTCGAGCACCAGGTACTCGAGGCCGGACAGGTCGAGGGTGCCCTTCTCGAGGTGGTCGATGACGCGACCGGGGGTACCGACGATGATCTGCGCGCCCTTACGCAGGCCCGAGAGCTGTATGCCGTACGCCTGACCGCCGTAGATCGGCAGGATGTGCAGACCCGGAATGTGCGTGGCGTACTTGCCGAACGCCTCGGCGACCTGGAGCGCGAGCTCCCGGGTCGGGGCCAGCACCAGGGCCTGCGGTACTCGACGCGAGACGTCGAGACGCGACAGGATCGGCACTGCGAACGCGGCGGTCTTGCCGGTTCCGGTCTGCGCGAGGCCGACGACATCGTTGCCGGCCATCAGCGGCGGAATGGTGGCCGCCTGAATAGGCGACGGCGACTCGTACCCCACGTCACGCAGGGCCTTCAGGACCCGCTCGTCGATGCCGAGATCGGCAAAAGTGATGTCGTCACCCGTCGCCGAGGACGACTCGCTCGCGCGGACCGGATCGGAAGCGGACTCCTGAGGGGGCGAATTCGTCTCGTCCGACGTCACGGCGGCATCCTGTTCAGTTTCTGAAGTGCTCATATGCTGCACGAGTTTAGTACCTGCTCGGGCACCGCGACCCCTTCTACGCTGATCAGGTGACGAAACCGGTCACGACGGCATGCGGTGCGAGCGGCCTCACACCGGCAACCCGACGCCCGAACCCGACTGCAGGCAGTTAAGTTGTACCCCGAGTCACACTCAACTCCCTCGGACTCGCGGCAAAGTCGACAAACCGGACACCCCGGATGGTGCGCCACGGCCTCGAATGTGATGAAATGCACAACTACCACGCTATTTTTCCGTAAGGGGTCCAGCAGTGCGCGAATATTCTGTGCCGGCGTCGTTCACCATTCCTGACGACGCATCCATGGCCGACACCGTCTACAGGTACGAGAAGGAATCGCCGAACTTCGTACCCTTCCAGCGACTGGAGAACGGCAACTGGACCGACGTCACCGCAGCTCGATTCGCGAAAGAGGTCGCCGCAGCGGCCAAGGGACTGATCGCGTCCGGAATCGAACTCGGCGACCGAGTCGCCATCCTCAGCGCGACGCGTTACGAGTGGGTCGTCCTCGACTACGCCATCTGGTCGGCAGGCGGCTGCACCGTCGCGATCTACGAGACATCCTCCGCCGATCAGGCGCAATGGATCCTCGAGGACTCCGCCACGAAGCTGCTCGTCGTCGAGACCGCAGCGCACGCCTCGAACCTCAAAGAGGTCACCGAGGGCGCCAAGGATCTGCGTGAGGTTCTGCAGATCGACGCCGGAGCCATCGAAGAACTGACCACCCGTGGTGCCGGGGTCAGCGACGAGGATCTGCACGCGCGACGCCATCAGGTCAGCGCGGCATCGCCCGCCACCCTGATCTACACCTCGGGCACCACCGGTCGCCCCAAGGGCGTCCAGCTCACACACGCCAACTTCTACGCCGAGGTTCAGGCCACCCAGATCGCGCTGCACGACTCGATGAAGGAGGGCAATCGCACACTGATGTTCCTTCCTATGGCGCATGTGTTCGCCCGCGCCGTGTCGTTCGGCTCGTTCGAGTCCAAGGTGACCGTTGGGCACACCTCGGACGTGACGACGCTGGTGGATCAGTTCGCGGTGTTCAAGCCGGACTTCATCCTGTCGGTGCCGCGCGTGTTCGAGAAGGTCTACAACTCCGCCAAGCAGAAGGCGCACGACGGCGGCAAGGGTTCCATCTTCGACAAGGCCGCCGCGACGGCCATCGAGTGGAGCGAGGCCCAGGAGAAGGGCGGAGCCGGGCTCGTCCTGAATCTCAAGCACACGGTGTTCGACAAGCTCGTGTACTCCAAGCTGCGCGCCGCACTCGGCGGCAACTGCACCCGCGCGGTGTCCGGCGGCGGACCTCTCGGTGCCCGCCTCGGCCACTTCTTCCGCGGTGCAGGAGTTCCGGTCTACGAGGGCTACGGACTGACCGAGACCAGCGCGGCGATCACCGTCAACACCACCAAGGATCAGCGCGTCGGCACCGTCGGCAAGCCCATCGACGGCCACTCGGTGAAGGTCGCCGAGGACGGCGAACTGCTGCTCAAGGGACCGGTCGTGTTCAGCGGCTACTGGCACAACGAGAAGGCGACGGCAGAGGCCATCGTCGACGGCTGGTTCCACACCGGCGACCTCGGCACCATCGACCAGGAAGGCTACGTCTCGATCACCGGCCGCAAGAAGGAGATCATCGTGACCGCGGGCGGCAAGAACGTCGCTCCCGCAGTGCTCGAGGACGCCCTCCGCGCGAACGCGATCATCAGCCAGTGCCTCGTCGTCGGCGACGCGAAGCCGTTCATCGGTGCGCTCATCACCCTCGACCCCGAGGCATTGCCGGGCTGGCTCGAGCGACACGGCCTCTCGGCCGACATCCCGTTCTCGGAGCTGTCGAAGAACGCCGACCTCGTCGCCGAGATCGACAAGGCCGTCGCCGAGGCCAACAAGAAGGTCTCCAACCCCGAGCAGATCAAGAAGTACACGATCCTCGAGAACGATTTCACCGTCGAAACCGGTGAGCTCACCCCCACGATGAAGCTCAAGCGCAACATCATCCACGCCGAGCGCGGCAGCGACATCGAGGCGATCTACTCGTAGATCGACCATCCGACGACGAGGGCCCGGTGCGATGCGCACCGGGCCCTCGTCGTCGGGTCAGGACATGTGATCGTCGAGGAACTCCGCCACCACCGAGGTCACCTGCAGATGGATCTTCTCGTGCAGCAGGTCGTGGCCCCCGTCCTCGAATTCACGCAGTGACGAGTCCGGAACACTGCCGATCCACTCGCGCACCGCATCGATCGGAGCCAGGCGATCGTCGACTCCGTGTACCGCGAGGATCGGAATCACGTTGTCGGCGAGATCGTTGGCCGAGCCGGTCACGGACTTGGGGGTGCCGCACAGCACCGCGCACCGAACCGCCTCGGGATGCGCTCCGAGGGCCGCGATGGCCGTGGCCGCGCCGAGGGAATGACCCATCAGGGCGAACGACAACTCGGGGTGCTCGGCTTCCGCGATGTCGAGCAACTGCAGCGCATTCTGCGCGAGGCCGGGAATCTGAGCGGCGTCGGTCAACTCACCTTCGGTGAGGCCGTGGCCCACGTGATCGACCGCCCACACGTCGACCCCGCGTCCGTTGAGGACCCGAGCGAAGCGGTGATAGTGGCCGCTGTTCTGGCCGAGACCGTGCAGAAAAACGAGACCGAAACGAGCATCGGGAACAGTCCAGTTTCGGTAATGGACAGCACCGGTGGCTCCGTCGAAAAAAGGCATTCGATCATTTTGCCTCCTCGCGACGGCATCCGCGCGCAACGTGACCGTTGCCGCTCCCGGCGGTGACTAGGGTGGGCGCGTGTTCCTCATCGGCGATCGCGTCATCTACAGCGCCAGCGACCTCGCCGCGGCAGCGTCGTGCGAATTCGGACTGCTGCGCCGACTCGACGGGCTGAGCGGACTGATCCCGCGGGCAACGGCCACCCCCGATCCGATGCTCGACCGCACCTCCGCACTCGGATTCGAGCACGAACGCCGCCAACTCGAGACATTCCAGCGGAGGTTCCCCGGCAGCGTCCTGACGATGGATCGACCGGGGCGTACCGACCAGGAACTTGCCGACGCCGCGTGGGCAACCTTCACCGCTCTGACTGCGCGCACACCCGTGGTGTACCAGGCGACCTTCTTCGACGGACGATTCCTCGGTTTCTGCGACTTCCTGGTGGCCGAGGGCGATCGGTACGCGGTGTACGACACGAAGCTCTCTCGGCACGCCAAGGTTCCGGCACTGCTGCAGTTGGCGGCCTACGCGGACGCGCTGCGGTCCGGCGGGATCACTCCGAGCGACGAGGTGCACCTGATGCTCGGCGACGGCAGCGACTCCGTCCACTCGCTCGCCGAGATCCTTCCGGTCTACCGGCAGTCCAGGGAACACCTGCAACACATACTCGACGAACACCACGCCGAGGGCACCGTCGTCGACTGGTTCGACCCGCGCTACTCCGGCTGCGGGCAGTGCGAGGCCTGCACGATCGAGGTGGAACAGCACCGCGACCTGGTTCTCGTCGCCGGGATGCGCGCGAGTACCCGGGAGAGACTGCTCGACGCGGGAATCGCCACGGTGGACGAGCTGGCTGCGTCGACCGGGACCGTAGAGGGCATGTCGTCGCGCACACTGACCAACCTGCGAGCTCAAGCCGAGCTCCAGGTGCGCCAGGAGCGCAGCGGCGACGCCGAGTTCGAGATCTTCGACGCCGACGCCCTCGGTGTGATTCCCGAGCCCGATCCGGGCGACATCTTCTTCGACTTCGAGGGCGATCCCCTGTGGGCAGAGGCAGGCAGTTCCGAGTGGGGACTCGAGTACCTGTTCGGTGTCCACACCGCCGACGGCGACTTCCTGCCGTTTTGGGCGCACGATCGCGCGCAGGAACGACGCGCCCTGATCGACTTCCTCGACTACGTGACCACCCGACGCGCGGCTCACCCGAACATGCACGTCTACCACTACGCGCCGTACGAGAAGACCGCGCTGCTGCGCCTCGCCGGACGCTACGGCGTCGGTGAGGACGCGGTCGACGACCTACTGCGGGACGACGTTCTGGTCGACCTCTATCCGATCGTGCGATCTGCGGTACGCATCGGAGCCAGGTCCTACAGCATCAAGAAGCTCGAACCCCTGTACATGCCCGCCGCCCGCGACGGAGACGTCACCGACGCGGCCGCGTCGATCGTCGAATACGCGAACTGGTGCGATCTGCGAGATCAGGGCAAGGACGCCGAGGCCGCGGCACTGCTCTCCGAGATCGCCGAGTACAACCGCACCGACTGCGAATCGACACAGCGACTGCGGGATTGGTTGCTGGCGCGCGCGTCGGATGCCGGGGTGCACCCGCGGACGACGCAACACCTCGAGCTCGAAGACGCTGCCGTGGACACCGCCAGCCCGCTCGAGCTCGAACTCGCCGAGTACGCCGGTCTGCCGTGGGAGCGCACCTCGACGCAACAGGCCGTCGCACTGTTCGCCGGTTCCATCGGGTATCACCGACGCGAACGAAAGCCGTTCTGGTGGGCGCACTTCGACCGCCTGACACACCCGTTGGACGAGTGGGCCGACGCTGCCGACGTGCTGAAGGTCGAGCGCGCCGAACTGGTGCACGACTGGATGAAAACCGCACCGAATCAACGCGTCCTACGACGGCAGCTCAAGCTACTGGGGCACCTGAGCAACGGGGTCCTGTCGAGCTCGAAGGTCAAGCTGCTCTACGACGACCCGGCCCCGGAGGGGCTGCCGAAGCAGCAGCCGACCCATCGCGCGACCACGACGGTCGAGATCGTGCAGGCAGGCTACGAGGGCACGCTCGACATGGTGGTGGTGCAGGAGAACCTCCGCAAGGGAGTGGACGAGTACCCCGACTTCCCCATCGCCACCGCACCCGAGCCGCCTCCGGCGACCAAGTATCTGGAGCAGGCGATCGTTGCCGCCGCCGCCGAGGTCGGTGCGGCACTGCCGCACCTTCCGCGCACGGCCGTCGCCGATCTGCTGACCCTGTCCCCACCCCGAACCCGCTCCGGCACAGGCCTTCCCGAGGTCCGCGCCGCGGATTACGCGACGGCGGTCACGGCGGCCCTGCTCGATCTCGATCACTCCTACGTTGCCGTGCAGGGGCCACCCGGGACAGGGAAGACGTACACCGCTGCCCGGGTGATCGCCGAATTGGTCGACGTCCATCGCTGGCGCATCGGCGTGGTGGGCCAGTCGCATCACGTGGTCAACAATGTGCTGGACACCATCGTGGCGGCCGGAGTCGACCCGGGCCGGGTGGGCAAGAAGGCACCGACAGCCCACACCGTCGTCGACCCGGCGGAGTACTCCCGATTCGTCACCGACGCCGAGGACGGCTGCGTGATCGGCGGTACCGCCTGGGACTTCTCCAACCCCGGCCGCATCCCGCCCGAATCGCTCGACCTCCTGGTCATCGACGAGGCCGGGCAGTTCTCGCTGGCCAACACCATCGCCGTCTCGGTGTCTGCACGTAATCTGCTGCTGCTCGGCGACCCGGCGCAACTGCCACAGGTCAGCCAGGGCACCCACCCCGAACCCGTCGACGAGTCGGCTCTGGGTTGGATCACCAGCGGTCACCCGACGCTGCCCGTCGACCGCGGTTACTTCCTGGCCACGACATGGCGGATGCATCCCGATCTGTGTGCCCCGGTGTCGGCGCTGTCCTACGAGGGCAAACTCGAATCCAATCGTGCGGTGACACAGGCTCGTTCACTGTCAGGGCTGGAACCTGGACTCCACACCGTGTACCTCGACCACCACGGCAATTCCACCGATTCGGTGGAGGAAGCCGACGAGATCGTCACCCGTGTGCAGACTCTGCTAGGCCGGCAATGGCGCGACCCGCAGTCCTTCGAGGGTGCGCGGCCCATGCACCAGGGCGACTTCCTGGTCGTCGCGGCCTACAACGCGCAGGTAGCCGTCATCATCGAGCGACTCGCAGCCGCCGGACTCGACGAGGTCGCGGTGGGCACCGTCGACAAGTTCCAGGGACGCCAGGCACCGGTGGTGCTGATCTCGATGGCCGCGTCGGCGATCGAGGACGTTCCGCGAGGTATGGGATTCCTGTTGTCCCGCAACAGACTCAACGTCGCGGTCTCGCGTGGCCAATGGGCCGCGATACTGATCCGATCGCGGGCACTGACCCGGTACCTGCCGTCGACCCCGGCCGGACTGGTCACTCTCGGAACGTTCATGGGCCTGTGCGAGAACGGGATTCAGCCGAACGCCATACCCTCACCACGATAAGTGGGGACTACCTCGACGGACCCGTCGGCGTGCACCAGATGCAGGGTGTCGAACCGCTCGCACAGCTCACCCGCCTTGGCATGGCGGAACCAGACGCGATCACCGATCCGGATCTCCCCTGCTCCGCTCACGGGAGTCTGCACCTCGCCGGCACCCTCGTTGCGCAGCAACCTCAGACCGGACGTCACTACTCCCCTGGCCCTTCTCGACCACGCGACCGGCCGCGGCGACCTCGACGCCGACGCCGGACCCGACGCGATGTAGCCACCACCGAACAGCGTCGCGATCTGCGGAGTCGGCTTGCGCACCGCGGGCAGTGCGAAGAACAGCGAGGGCTCGGCCGAGAACGCGCGATACCGATCGAAGAGCGTCGGCGCGAACAAGCCCGACCCGGCTGTCACCTCGGTGACGACCGGATCGGCCGCCGAGAAGTCGATCGACCCGGTACCGCCACTGTTGACGATCTCGATCCGACCGACTGCCGCAGTCACGGCCTCGACGACCGCCGTTCTGCGCGTGGAGATCTCACGGGACGAGAGCGACTTCATCCATTCCACCGCACGATTGGCATCGGGCACACCGGCGATCTGCGCCTCGTAGAACATCAGACCGACCACCCGGAACCCGCGCGCCTGCGCCGCCCGCGCGAAGGCGGCGACCTGCTCGGGTTCGCGCAGCGGCGAACGTCGGACACCGATGTGCAGCGGTCCGATCCGCAGCGAGGCATCGACGTCGATACAGATCCGCGGCTTGAGAAGATCGCTGTCGGTGGCGTCGCGCACGATGTCGAGCTGTGCGACGTCGTCGACCATCAGCGTGATGCGTCCCGACAGGACACGATCGTTGACGACCTCGGCGATGGCGGTGCGATCGACCGACGGGTACCCCATCAGGATGTCCTCCACGCCGTGGCGTGCCAACCAGATCGCCTCACGCAGGGAGTAGGCCATGACCCCGTTCACACCGTCGGACGCGAGCACCCGATCCAGCACCGCCCGGCACCTGACCGACTTGCTCGCGATCCTGATCGGCACCGAATTCGCCCGCGCTCGCAGGGCCGCAGCATTGGCATCGAGGGCAGCCGAATCGACTGCAGCCAAAGGTAATTCGATCCCCTCGGTGGCAGCGGCGATACGGGACAGTGGTGTCGTGTCGGTGGTTGCGACACCGGCGATCGAGCTCATGCGGCGTATTCCTTCGTCGTCGTTGCCAGGCCTACACAGTCAAACACTCCGCAGCCCAGAAGTCCCAGCGAGCATCGACCACGCCGAGTCTCAGCAGTCCACGGCCTTGCCCGCGATCAGCCCCGACAGGTCGTCGATCTGCGCCAGCACCTCGAGATCGTCGCCGTCGACCAACCACCGCAGCACCAGCCCGTCGAGAGTGGCCATTCCGAAACGCGCGATCGACGCCACCGGCTCCAGCCATCGCGTCCCGGTGTGAGCGGAACACTTCTCGAAGAACAACCGGGCCTCGGAGTCTCGGATTCGGTACTGCCCAGTGGCGATCTCGGCGGCCGTTGCGGACCCGAGCGCGCGATGACGCAACAGATAGGTCTTGATCTCGTAGGCGAGCAACTGCCGATCCGGCGACTTCTCGATCAGCAACCACACCGCGCTCAGACCGCCGTGCACCAGCTCTCGCAGACCACGGACGCCCGGGAGTTCGCGCGTACCCACGGCACTGTCCAACGCGGCGTGCAGAATCTCGGTGACGTCGACGATGAGGTGCTCGCCCATCGCGATCACCAGATCCTGCTTGGTCTCGAAGTGGTACTGCACGATGCCCTTGGTGACCTCGGCATGCTCCGACAGAGCACGTACGGTCAGGGACTCGATTCCCACGCGCTCGGCGACCTCGATCGCAGACTGCACCAGTTGTGCGCGTCGCACATCAGCGGGCAGCCTCGATTGCATGACCCGATCCTAGGGCGCGGCCGAGTTCTGTGCCTCGGATTGATCCAGGCACGCCTCCGCGCGGTACGAGCAATGCAATAGTGATCGAATGAACGCGGGGTCGTGGCAGAACTGGGCAGGCAATCAACACGCGTTCCCGTCGGACCGCGCCGAGCCCACGTCGGTGGACGAGCTGCGCGCCGTGCTGGCCGGTGCCGTCGAACGATCTCGCACGGTGCGATGCGTCGGGGCTGGTCACTCCTTCACTCCGATCGCGGTGACCGACGGCGTCCAGATCGGCCTCGATTCGCTGCGCGGCATCGAATCCGTGGTGCACGACGACGACGGGTCGGCCCGGGTGACAGTGCTCGCAGGCACCCGGCTGCGCGAGCTGACCGCGCGGTTGTGGGATCTCGGGCTGGCCATGACCAACCTCGGCGACATCGACGAACAATCCATCGCGGGAGCCATCTCCACGGGTACCCACGGAACGGGAGGACGCTTCGGCGGCATCGCCACCCAGGTGTGCGCGGTGGAACTGATGACCGCGGACGGCGAACTCGTGCAGTGCTCTCGCGAGGAGAACGCGGAACTGTTCGACGCGGCCCGCGTCGGGCTCGGTGCGCTCGGCGTCATCACCCGAGTCACGCTCGAGTGCGTTCCGGCCTTCGCCCTGCGGGCCGTCGAGGAGCCGTCGACGTTGCGGGCAACGCTCGCCGAACTCGACGCCACCGTCGCCGCCGTCGACCACTTCGAGTTCTACTGGTTTCCGCACACCGACCGCGTGCTGACCAAACGCAACACCCGCCTGCCCGGTGACGTCGTGCTGAAGCCGTTGGGAAAGGTGCGCTCCTACATCGACGACGAATTGCTGTCCAACACCATCTTCGAAGGCCTCAACCGAGTGGTGACCCGCGTACCGGCACTGATTCCTCGGGTCAATGCGGTCTCGGCTCGGGCACTGTCGGCTCGCGAGTACATCGACCGCTCGTACCGGGTGTTCGCGTCGTCGCGGACCGTCAAGTTCGTCGAGATGGAATATGCGGTACCCGCATCCGAGATCGGTTGGGTCCTGCGCGAGGTGGATCGATGGCTCGAACGGTCGTCGGTGTCCATCGCGTTCCCGGTCGAAGTGCGCTTCGCCGCGGGCGACGACATCTGGCTCTCCACCGCATCCGGACGCCCCACGGCCTACGTCGCCGTCCACCAGTACCACCGCCGCGATCACCGCGAGTACTTCGACGCCGTCGAAGCCATCTGCCGCAGCGTCGGTGGCAGGCCGCACTGGGGCAAACTGCACTCCCTCAGCGGCGACGAGCTGCGCGATTGCTACGAACACTTCGACGATTTCCTGCGTGTTCGCGATTCGATGGACCCGAAGAAGTTGTTCGGCAGCGAGTACGTCGAGCGTCTGCTGTCGTGAGCGGTAATTCGTAGCAGGCTACGAAGTACCGCTCACCACGAATTCGCTTACATTGGAGCGAGTGAGCACAGGAAAACGCGCGCTGTCCGGCATCGTCGCCGCCGGAGTCGTCCTCGGTGTCGGCGAATTGATCGCCGTGCCCATCGGACCCAACTCGTCACCACTGACCGCCGTCGGGTCCTCGGCCGTCGACAACAGTCCGGCCCCGATCCGTGAATGGGCCATCGACACCTTCGGCACCTCCGACAAGCTCGCCCTGTTCGTCGGCATGGCCGTGGTGATCGGCGCGATCGCCGCGGCGGCAGGAATCGCCCGCAAGCCGATCGGTGCCGTGGTGTTCGCCGCACTGGGCATTGTGGGCGTACTCGCGGCAGTGACTCGACCCGACGCCACCGCGCTCTACGCAGTCCCGACCATCGGCGGCGTCATCGTGGGCATCGTCGTGCTGCACGCCCTCATCGGTGCCGCCGCCCCTGCGACCGAAGGCATGAACCGACGTAGTTTCCTGACCCTCGCCGCCGGTGCCGCGGTACTCGGCGTCGTTGCCGGGACAGCCGGCCGGATGCTGACCTCCGCCCGCGCCGTCACCGCGGATCGACTCGGCTTCATGCTGCCCACGCCCACTCCGCAACCCCCGATCCCGGCCGGGGCGGACCTGAAGATCGACGGCCTCGCGTCGTACATCACCCCGAACGACGACTTCTACCGCATCGACACCGCGCTGGTCGTGCCGCGGGTGGCGTCGGATACGTGGTCGTTGCGGATCCACGGCATGGTGGACCGCGAGATCGAGCTGACGTTCGCCGACCTGGCGCAGCGTCAGGCCGTGGAGAAGACGGTCACCCTGACCTGTGTCTCCAACATCGTCGGCGGCGACCTCGTGGGCAACGCGACGTGGATCGGCTACCCGCTCAAGGACATTCTCGAAGAAGCAGGCATCTCCCCCGACGCCGACATGGCACTGTCGTCGAGCAGTGACGCCTTCACCGCGGGCACTCCCCTCGAAGTGCTGCTCGACGGCCGCGACGCGCTGCTGGCCGTCGGAATGAACGGCGCACCGCTGCCCGTCGAACACGGCTACCCGGCGAGGCTCGTCGTACCCGGTCTGTACGGCTACGTCTCGGCGACCAAGTGGGTCACCGACATCGAGATCACCCGCTTCGACCGCGCGACGGCATACTGGACCGACCGCGGTTGGGGCGCGCTCGGGCCGATCAAGACGGCCTCGCGAATCGACACCCCGCGATCGGGCAGTTCCGTGCCCACGGGGAAGACGGTCATCGCCGGCGTCGCCTGGGATCAGCACACCGGTATCGACGCCGTCGAAGTGCAAGTGGACGAGGGCAACTGGGTGCCGGCCACACTGTCCGAGGAGTACTCCAAGGACACCTGGCGGCAGTGGACAGTCGAGCTGGACCTGCCTGCCGGGCAGCATGCGATCCGTGCCCGGGCCACCAACTCGGCCGGAGAGCTGCAGACCAACAAGACCGCCGACACCGTTCCCGATGGTGCCACCGGCTACCCGCGGATCTCGGTGACGGCGACCTGATCCGGACAGTCGCGCTGATCTAGACAGTCGCGAAGCTCGCGCGAATCGAGTTCTCGGCCAGCTGCTTTCGCTCGGCCACGGTGAGACCCATTTCGGCTTCGAGGGCCGCGAAGTTGTCGTCGACGTAGCCACCGAAGTAGGCGGGATCGTCGGAATTGATCGACACCGACAGGCCGCGCTCGAGCATCTGCCGCAACGGCAGCTGGTCGACGGTGTCGATCACCTTGAGCCGAACGTTGGAGAGCGGGCAGACGGTGAGCGGAATCTGTTCCTCGACAAGACGATCGACCAGTGCTTCGTCTTCGAGGCACCGCACTCCGTGGTCGATGCGCTCGACCTTCAGCAGATCCAGTGCCTGCCATATGTAATCCGGCGGCCCTTCTTCGCCCGCATGCGCGACGACGCGCAGTCCCTCGGCGCGCGCCTTGGCGAACACGTCCACGAACAGTGACGGCGGATAGCCCACCTCGGCGGAATCGAGACCGAGCCCGATGATGGGGGCCTGCATCGCCAACAGATCGTCGAGTAGTTGGTTGGCGTGCAGCACCGGCTTGTCTCGCAGGATCGACGCGATCAGCCCACTGGTGACGCCGAACTCGCGCTCGCTGGAGGCGCACGCGTCCGCCAATCCGTCGACGACGGCCTCGAGGGGGACGCCGCGCTCGGTGTGCGCCTGCGGATCGAAGAAGATCTCCGCGTGTGTCACCCCGGCCTGCGCCGTGCGGCGAAAGTAGGCCCGAGCCAGATCGGCAAAATCCTCGGCAGTGCGCAACACGGCCATGTTGGCGTAGTACAGATCCAGGAACGACTGCAGGTCGGTGAACTCGTACTTCGCCCGCAGTTCGTCGATGTCGCTGTACGGCAACGACAATCCGTTACGCTCCGCCAGCTCGAATATCAACGGAGGTTCGAGTGACCCCTCGATGTGCAGGTGCAGTTCGGCCAGCTGATCAGTACTCACTCACCCGATGCTACTTGCCCGTGTACGTCGCCTTACCCGGACCGACCTCGAGGAAGCTCTTCACCGCACCCCGCAGATCCTCTGTTTCGAACAGGGCACCGGAGACGTCCGAGGTGACCTCGTCCGCATGGGCCACACCGCCCGAACGCCACGCTGCCACAATCTGTTTCGTCGCCGCATGGGCGACCGTGGGGCCGTCCGCCAGTCGATGCGTCAGCGCGAGGGCCGCGGCATCGACGTCGTCGTGAACCTGATTGACCACGCCCCACTCCTTCAGCGTCTGCGCGTCGTACAGGTCACCGGTCATGACGAGCTCACGAGCCCGACCCGAACCGGCCCGCTCGGCGAGGCGCTGCGGGCCACCCATCGACGGCGTCAACCCGACGACGGTCTCGACCAGACCGAACTTGGCCTTGGGACCGGCGAGAATGATGTCGCAGGCCAGCGAGATCTCGAACGCGGCGGTGAGCGTCAAACCGTGCGCGGCGTAGATCACCGGGCAGGGCAGCGCCTCGAGCGGATGAGCGATCTGCGCGAACAGACCCCGCCACAGATCCGCACCCTGTGCGGCGGACAGGCCCTCGAACACATGGACGTCCACACCTGCGGAGTTGACCTTGCCCTCGGCGCGAAGCAGCACCGCGCGAGGGGGCCGCGCGACGAGGTCGGCAACGTTCGCTGCCACCGCGTCGAACATGGCCTGATCGAACAGATTGAGCGGGCCGTGGTCGAAGGTGAGGACGGCGACCTCGGCGCCTGCCGCGGTGGTGGATCGAACGAGCGAAGTGGGTGCGTCAGCCATGGTTCGCATAGTGCCACACCGGTCTCGGACGGTTGTTACCAACGAGTATTGTGCGCAGGTAACTCACCGTTACCGAGAGGAACAGATAGATGAAGCGCAGCCTGTTCGAGGCCGATCACGAGGACTTCCGTGCGTCGGTGCGCGAGTTCGTCACCCGCACCATCACACCGGTCGAGGAAAGCCTCGTCGAACAGCGATACATCGACCGCGAGATCTGGCTCGAAGCAGGTCGCAACGGATTCCTGGGCCTCGAAGTGCCCGAGGAATACGGCGGCAGCGGAGCCGAGGACTACCGATTCAACGCCGTCCTCGCCGAGGAACTCGCCCGCTCGAGTGCCGCGGTGGCGTCGTGCTTCGGAATCCACGTGGACATCGTCGCTCCCTACCTGGTCAAGCTCACCACCGAGGAGCAGAAGAAGCGCTGGCTGCCCGGCTTCTGCAGCGGCGAGATCCTCACCGCGATCGCGATGACCGAGCCGTCCGGCGGCTCGGATCTCGCTGCGCTCAAGACCACCGCCGTCAAGGACGGCGACGACTTCATCATCAACGGTTCGAAGACCTTCATCACCAACGGCAACTCCGCGGACCTCGTCATCGTCGCCACCCGCACCACGCCGGAGAAGAAGGCCAAGGGCATCACGCTCTTCGCCGTCGAGAACGGCACCGAAGGATTCTCCCGTGGCCGCAAGCTCGACAAGGTCGGTCAGCCCGAGTCCGATACGGCCGAGCTGTTCTTCGAGAACGTTCGGGTCCCGAGCTCGAACATGATCGGCGAATTCGACGGCGGCTTCATCCACATGATGCAGCTGCTCCCCCAGGAACGCATCAGCTGCTCGGTGGCCAACCTCGGACACGTGCGCCCCATCCTCGAGGAGACGCTGCAGTACGCCAAGGACCGCAAGGCCTTCGGCCAGCAGATCGGTTCGCTCCAGTGGAACAAGTTCCTGCTCGCCGAGCTCGTCACCAAACTGGATGTGGCACAGGCATACATCGACAACTGCATCGCCGCCCACGGAATCGGTGAGCTGACGGCCATCGACGCAGCCAAGGCGAAGTGGTGGAGCTCGCAGGTACAGAACGAGATTCTCGACCACTGCGTCCAGTTGCACGGCGGCTACGGCTTCATGAACGAGTACCGCGCCGCCCGGGCATGGAAAGACGCTCGCGTGACGAAGATCTGGGCCGGATCGAACGAAATCATGAAGGAACTGATCGGCCGCGATCTGGGCCTGTAGTGCGCTTCGCGCAGTGGTGCGGATAAGTGCCGCAGGGGGGACCCAAACGCACCACTGCCGCAGGCACTTACTTGAACGCCGGCCGAGCGTAGAAGCAGACCGCGATCATGCCGACGATCAACACCGCGGCGGGCAGGATCAGAGACTGGGCCATGGCGGTCGTGAAACCGTCACGCAGCATCTCGGGCACTCGGCCGGCGAATTCGTTTGCCCCCGAGGCAGATCCACCGGTGGGCAGTTCGGCGGCCAGGCGAGACTGGATGAGCGCGCCGATGCCCGCACTACCGAGCACGGAGCCGATCATGCGGGTGGTGTTGTAGATGCCCGAGCCTGCGCCGGCCTGACTCATCGGGAGATTACGAGTTGCCGTGGCCGCCAGCGGAGACCAGATCAACGCGTTGGCCACGCCCATTGCGGCGACGGGGAGCAGCAGCTTCCAGATCGCCGTGGTGGGTGTCATCTCGTACGCGAACCACAGCAGTGATGCGGCCAGGATGAACAATCCCGAACCGGCGATGTAGCGCGGATGTGTCCTGTCGACGAGCTTGCCGACGTTGGGTGCCAGAATGCCGGTCAGCAGTGCCATCGGCACGAACAGCAGTGCCGATCGGGTCGGGGTGAGCCCGGTGACGCTCTGTGCGTAGAACATGATCGGCAACATCATGCCGGACATCGCGAAACCCATTGCGGCGATGCCGATATTGGAGAGCGAGAAGTTGCGATCACGGAAGAGCGCCAACGGGACCAGCGGTTCGCTCTTGTTCACCGACTGCCAGTAGACGAACCCGGCGAAGACGAGTAATCCGACACCGATCAGGATCCAGATACCTGTCCCCCAGTCGTACTTCTGCCCTTCCTGAATACCGAAGACGATGCAGAACAGTCCGACGGCACTGAGTGCGACACCGAGCAGATCGAACTTGTGGTCGTTGGTGGGCAACACCGGAACGAACTTGAGCGCCAACGCAATTGCAACTACACCGACCGGCAGATTGATGAAGAAGATCCACTCCCAGCCGAGTGAGTCGACCAGGACGCCGCCGAGGATCGGACCGACGAGTGTCGCCACCCCCGCGACGGCACCCCACGCTCCCATGGCCGTTCCGCGCTTCTCGGCGGGGAACACCCGGGTGATCACGGCCATCGTCTGCGGGGTGATCATCGCAGCGCCGAGACCCTGCACGGCACGCGCAGCGATGAGCATCTCGATGGATCCGGACAGCCCGCACCACGCCGACGCGAGGGTGAACACGACCAGACCGGCGATGTAGAGGTTTCTGGGACCGAACTTGTCACCGAGTCGTCCGGTGACGAGCAACGGCACGGCGTAGGCCAGCAGATACGCGCTGGTGACCCAGATGACGTTGTTGATGTCGGTGTTCAGGCCTGCGAGGATGGCCGGCTGAGCGACTGCCACGATGGTGGTGTCGACCAGAATCATGAAGAAGCCGAGGCACAGTGCCCACAGGGCGGGCCAGGGTTTGATCGCCTGCTGCGGCGGAGCGGTCTCGACGGCGTTCATACTGTTCTCCTAGTCCCGATCCGTCATGGTCGTGTGGTGTGCGGAAATCTCGTGCGGCCACGGCAACGCGCCGCTGTCGACGCGATCGATGTAGCTCGTCAACCAATTCACTTCGGCGGACAACATGTGGTACGTGTAATCGATTCCGGCCCAGTAGATTTCGGACACCTTGCGTTCTGCTGCCAGGCGCTGGTAACCGGACAGTTCCTCGATCTCGAGCGACAGGTCTTCGATTCGTGCACGGAGCAGGGCGATCGCCTGGGACGCCGGTAGGTTGTGCATCTCGGACAGACCGAGGGTGAACTGCGGATACTCACGCACCGGGGTGCGGAGGATCTCGGTGAGCCTGTCCAGGAGAACGCGTCGGCCGGCGGGCGTGATCTCGTAGGTGGTGCGCTCGGGTCGGTTGCCGCCGCGGTCCGTTCCGACCTCGGCGACCAGTTCCTGCCCGTGGAGTCGCGCAACGGCGTGGTACAGCGACCCCGGTCGAACCTTGACGATTCGATCTTCCTTACGCTCCAGCAGCAGTTGGTACATCTCGTAGGGATGCATGGCACCTTCCGAGAGCAGTGCCAGGACCGATACGCCCAGCGGGTTCACTGCCGCCCCTCGCATCGCACTCCCTCCCGATACCCCAGTCGAATTATTCCAACTGGAATATAAGCTCGCGGGAAGGCCGACTGCAACCAGGACAATGCTCCGACCTGGGGATCAATCGGACATACGGCACATGATGTCCTGGAAATGCAGAAGGGACATCGACCGAGGTCGATGTCCCTTTCGACAGACGAAGGCCGGATACTCGGAATCTCTTCCGTGTATCCGGCCTTGTCACCGAATTTCTGGTGGGATTTACTTCGAGAAGCTCACTCCACCAGGAGAAGTCGGGTTACGAAGCTTGAATCAGATGGCGCGGACGCCGGTAGCCTGGGGGCCCTTCTGACCCTGGCCCACCTCGAACTCCACGCGCTGGCCCTCGTCGAGCGACTTGAAGCCGCTACCCTGAATCTCCGAGTAATGAACGAAAACGTCCGGTCCGCCACCATCCTGCTCGATGAAGCCGAAGCCCTTTTCGCCGTTGAACCACTTCACACTGCCCTGCGTCATTCTGTAAACCTTCTGTAAGCGAGCTAGATCTTCACGTCGAAGCTCTAATCTCAAATCCGAGTCTGCCATCTATCGGCGCTGAGCGAAACACCGGGGGCGAAAAAGTTCGAAAGATTGCTTTGGGACGGTGAAACCGAAATGGAGCCCTGCGGCCCTGTGGCTAATGTTTCGAGCGTGAATTCCCCTCTGCCCGACGCGGGTCCGTTCGATCGCCACCGACTCGACATCGTCCGGTTGGCGTGGTGTCGACAGCTGCAGATGGACGATCGAGCCCTCGACACCGACTCCGACCGCGTCGAACATGTCGGTGCCACCGAGGACATCACCGTCCTGCGACTGGCCGAGACCACCCTGATCTCCGGTCCGTCCTGGGCGGTGGACGCCTCGCGCACACTCACCGGCCATGCCGGTACCGACCGCACCTGGATCTCGGCGCTGTTGGGTGACCGATCCGAGCGCTATGACATCGGCACACACACCGTGGCCTACGGGTCGGACATCGGCCACACCATCGACGTACACGACCCGCTGATCTCCCACGAAGCGGAGCATGCGCGCAACCTGGCTGCGCACTGCAGTGAAGCCGACGTCGCCGAGGCGTTCGACGAGCCGGTCTCACGGCACTGGTTCACTCTGCTCGGCGACGACAGGCCTGCGGACTCGGCGCACTCCCTCGCGTCGGCCGGCTACTCGGAGCAGCAGCTGATCCTGGCCGACATGCGTGTCCTGACGGACGCGAACCATCGCCGACGAGGCCACGCCCAGGTGGTCGGCAGGCTGGCGACCAACGACGCCATCGACGACGGCCTGATTCCGCAATGGCGATCGCGACCGGAGAACGCCAGTGCTCGACGCCTCGCCGCGCGGCTGGGCTACGTGGAGATCGGCGTCCGTCACACCGCGGTGCTTCGCGGCGATCACGGTTGAGGTACCTCCGGACTGGGTAGCGTCGTCGGGGACCGATCGATGCGAGGAGTGAACACAATGGCAGACGATGCCGCCTACGTGGAACCGGGCAAGGAATTCACGCGCGACACCAATTACATTCCGACGCGAATCACCGCGGACGGCCGAGACGGCTATCCGGTGGAACCCGGTCGGTATCGACTGATCGCCGCACGCGCCTGCCCGTGGGCGCATCGGTCCATCATCGTGCGTCGCCTCCTCGGGCTGGAAGACGTGCTGTCCCTTGGCATTCCGGGGCCGACCCACGACCCGCGCAGCTGGAACTTCCAGGAAGAGCCAGGCGGCGTCGACTCCGTTCTGCAGATCCCGAGGTTGCAGGACGCCTACTTCGCTCGCTTCCCGGACTACGAGCGCGGCATCACCGTCCCCGCCATCGTCGACGTTCCCACCGGCGAGGTCGTCACCAACGACTACCCGCAGATCACCCTGGACCTGTCGACCGAATGGACGCAGTACCACCGCGACGGTGCCCCCGATCTGTACCCGGAAGCGCTGCGCGCCGAGATCGACGAGGTCGCCGATCTGGTGTTCCGAGACGTCAACAACGGCGTCTACCGCTGTGGATTCGCCGGCTCGCAGGAGGCGTACGACAAGGCCTACGACCGCTTGTTCACGCGCCTCGACTGGCTCGTCGAACGCCTGTCCACCCAGCGCTACCTCGTCGGCGAGCACATCACCGAAGCCGACGTGCGCCTGTTCACCACCCTCGTACGCTTCGATCCCGTCTACCACGGCCACTTCAAGTGCAATCGCAGCAAGCTCAGCGAAATGCCGGTGCTGTGGAACTACGCACGCGATCTGTTCCAGACGCCCGGATTCGGCGACACGGTCGACTTCGACCACATCAAGCGGCACTACTACGAGGTGCACACCGACATCAACCCGACGGGGATCGTGCCCAAGGGCCCGGACCTGGCAGGGTGGCTCGAACCCCACGGCCGCGAATCCCTGGGAGGATCACCGTTCGGCGACGGAACCGCTCCCCCGCCGCCCAAGCCTGACGAGCTCGTTCCGGCCGATCACTGGGTCCCCGCGTAGGTTCCGAACGACCAGTGGACGCCTTCGGCGTCGCGACACGTGAAGCCGCGACTCCCGTAGTCCTCGTCCCGCAAGGGCTGCGTAATCGTGACGCCGGCCGCCACGACACGTGCATGGATCTCGTCCGGGCGATCGGTGACGACGTAGGCACAACCGACGCCGGCCGGCAGACCGGTGAGCGCACCGTCGGCACGGACACTGCCGAGCATGACGCCCCCGCCTTCCGGCCAGCGCAGTTCTGCATGATCGACACGGTCACCTTCGCCGTGGACGGCGGCTTCGGTGAACCCGACAACATCGACGAGGAAGCGAATGGCGGTACGAGCATCGTCGTAACGCAGGCACGGCCACACGGTAGTTCGCGTTTCAGTCATGACTGTCATCGTGCCCGCGCTCGATGACGTGGTCTTGTACGAATGCGAACACTTCTCTCTCGCGCCACACCGAAGGTGCCATACCTGCCATCGCGCGCCAGTCGCGGTTCATGTGCGATTGGTCGTAGTACCCGCAGTCGGCGGCGACGACCGCCATACTCTGCACGATCGGCCGGCGTAGTAGCTGATGGGAGCGATGAAACCTGGCGATTCTGGCGGCCACTTTCGGCGACACGCCATACTCCGCAGTGAATTTCGAGATCAAGTGTCTTGTGCTCCAGCCGATTTCGCGTGCGACGTCGGCAACCCGCGAGGCGGGTTCGCCCGTGAGCGTATCCCACGCCCAGCCCAACCGCGGATCGATCTCTTGGCCGATCAACCTACGCACCAGGATCTCATCGACGACATCGAAGCGTGCGGACCACGTCGCCGCGGCGCAGACCCGCTCACGCATCTCGACAGCGTCGGACCCCAGCAGGTCGTCCAGCCGTACGATCCAGTCACCCAAGTCGGCGGACGGAACACCGAGCAACGTCCGAGATCCCTGCGGGGTGAGCGAAAGCTGAATCCCGTACTGATTGCCGTCGTGCACGATCGTCACCGGCGTCGAGGAGATCCCACCGACGAGGGTTTCGAACGAGCCGTCACCGCGATGCGGCACACCGCGAACTACCACCTCGGGCTCGATTGCCACGATCAGAGTCAGATACGGACTGGGCATCCCGACGTGCTCCCCGGGGGCGTGTCCCCGCAGGCAATACCCGTCGTACGGACGCACCGACGAACGCAGCCGCGCAGAAGGCAACCAGCGCAAACCCTCGGAGACTGCGCCCACCGTCATACGGCTCAGCGTAGAACAGCGCGAAGCGGGGTAACAGAAGTCGATATCTACAGTGGTCTCCGGGTGGGCACCACCGCGGACGGCGAGAAGAGGACCCATGGCAGGTAAGAAGGACGACGCACAGGTCGAGGTCGGAGGTGGAGGCAAGCTCGAACGCGCGCTGGTCAACATCCTCGACAACGCCAGCCGCCTCCAGGGACCCGCCGTCGACAAGTACGTCGCGCACGTGCGTCGAGCACACCCGTACGACACCCCCGCGCAGATCATCGAACGGCTGGAGAAGCGGTTTCTGCTCGCGGTCACCGGCAGCGGTTCCGCGGTGGGCGGTGCCGCGGCGATCCCCGGCGTCGGAACCGTCGCCTCGCTCGCAGCGGTGGGTGCCGAAACGGCCTTCTTCATCGAGTCCTCCGCACTGCTGACACTGTCGGTGGCCGCCGTACACGGCATCCCCGTCGAGAACCACCAGCAACGACGCGCCCTGGTGCTCTCGGTTGCGCTGGGCGAGTCGGGAATGCAGATCGTGCAACGGACAGTCGGCAAGACGGCGAAGAACTGGGGGCCGCTGATCACCTCCCGCATCCCGGGCGGCTCGATGACCAGCATGAACAAGTCGCTGGTGAAGAAGTTCATCACCAAATACCTGGCCAAGCGCAGCGCGCTTCTGGTCGGCAAGATGCTTCCCGCAGGCATCGGTGCGGCGATCGGCGGCGCAGGCAACCGCGCAGTCGGCAAAGGTGTCATCAAGAATGCCCGCGATGCCTTCGGCCCGCCGCCTGCTCGGTTCCCGGAGAATCGGGTCATCGAACCGGACGAGTGACCGGCAGCGGAATCTTCGTGACTCTGCCGCGTTGACTTCGAACATGACTTCCACACCTGAACTCGGCAAGTACGGCGTCTGGCGACTGCACTCGGCGTTCACACCCGAACTGTCCCGGGCGATCGAATCCTTCGGCTACGGGACGATCTGGCTCGGCGGCTCGCCGCCCGCGGACCTGACCACCAGCGAGGAGATCCTCGACGCCACCGAGACGGTCGTCGTCGCCACCGGCATCGTCAACATCTGGTCGGACGCAGCGGCCGACGTCGCCGCGTCGTATCACCGGTTGGAGAGCAAGCACCCGGGCCGATTCGTCCTCGGAATCGGCGCAGGCCATCCGGAGGCGACGCAGGAGTACACCAAGCCGTACGACGCTCTGGTCGCCTACCTCGATGCTCTCGACGAGGCCGGAGTCCCGGTGGAGCGACGCGTCCTCGCTGCGCTCGGACCGAAGGTGCTCGCGCTTGCGGCCGACCGCACCGCAGGTGCGCATCCGTACCTGACCACCCCCGAGCACACCCGTGAAGCACGCCAGGCGCTCGGACCGAACAAGATTCTGGCACCCGAACACAAGGTGGTCCTCGAGTCGGATCCGGAGCAGGCACGCTCGATCGGCCGACCACCGGTCAACAACCCGTACCTGCACCTGCGCAACTACACCAACAATCTGAACCGACTCGGCTACTCCGACGAGGAGATCGGCGACGGCGGCAGCGACCGACTGATCGACGCGTTGGTGGCGCACGGTACCGCCGACGCGATCGCAGCACGGTTGAACGAGCACATCGATGCAGGTGCTTCGCACGTGACACTGCACTCGCTGCCCGACATGGCCGATCCGCTCGAGACCTACCGAGAGATCGCCGCCGCGCTGCATCACTGAAGCGGGACGGCTCGCGCACGTGGGGCCGCACCGGATGTCGGTCGCACCCCGTAGCCTCGAGTACCGGTTGCCGCGCGCAACCGGTACTCGAGGTGACCTACGGCCAGGGGGATTGCGCACAGATGTCCAGCTATCCGGGAGCGGCGCTCGAAGCGCAAGCACTGACCAAGCAATTCGGCACAGTTCGCGCGGTCTCGGACCTGAGCTTCGTCGTTCCGCGCGGAACGGTCACCGGATTCCTCGGCCCCAACGGATCGGGCAAGACGACGACGCTGCGCATGCTCCTCGGACTCGTCGCTCCCACCTCGGGTGTCGGCCTCGTCAACGGCATGCCGTTCCGCGCGGCGGCCCACCCCGCCCGCACGGTGGGTGCCGTCCTCGACTCGCTGAGCCTGCACCCCAAGCGCAGCGCCGCACACCACCTGAAGATCTACACCGCTGCGATCGGCATACCCGACAGCCGCGCGCTCGACGTCCTGCACCTCGTGGGGCTCGGTGACGTCGCCGACCGCGCCGCAGGCGGTTTCTCGCTCGGCATGCGTCAGCGCCTGACGTTGGCGACAGCCCTGCTGGGGGATCCGGAAATCCTCGTGCTCGACGAACCCGCGAACGGTCTCGACCCCGAAGGAATCGCCTGGCTGCGCGACTTCCTCAAGGCATTCGCCGCGTCGGGTCGCACCGTGCTCGTATCGAGCCACATCCTGCGCGAGATCGAGCAGACCGTCGACAATCTGGTGATCGTCAGCGCCGGCGCACTCGTGTACCAGGGTTCCATCGCGCATTTGCGATCGACACGTCCGAGCCGCGTACTGGTGGCCGCATCGGACCCCGCAGCTTTGGCCTTGGCGTTGGCTTCGAATGGGTTCAACGACAGCCAACTGCTTCCCGACGGACGCATCGGTGTCGCCGGTCCCGACGCGGCGACGATCGCCCGCATCGCGGCCGCCGCCCAGGTGACGATCTTCGGGACCACCGGCGAACACGTCGACCTCGAGCAGGTGTTCCTGTCGATGACCACGGGTCAGTACAACGCCGCACCCGTTCAGCAGAGTCCCCACGGTTACGGCCCGCCGGGTCCTGCGCAGGGTTACGGCCCACCGCCGGGGTACGGCGCTCCGCCGCAGAACTACGGTCCGCCACAGAACTGGAACGGGGGTCAGCGATGAACGCACTGCTGACGTCGGAGATCCGTAAGGTCACCACACTGAAATTCTGGTGGGCGCTGGCGATCGCCCCGATCATCGTCGGAGTGTTCGCGTCCGTCATCACGTCGGTGATCGCGAATCAGCTGGGTGAATTCGAGGAGGACCTGGACATCTCGGGTGGCGTCGCCTCGATCGGCCTGTACGTCGCCGCCGGTGCCGCGATTCTGTTCGCCGGGATATTCGGTGCCGTCAACGCCGGAACCGAATTTCGCCACAAGACCATCACCACCAGCTTCCTGACCGCTCGCGGCCGCGACGGGGTGATTGCCGCCAAACTCGTCGTCACTGCGCTGTTCGGCCTCGGATACGGCCTGGTGGTGCTGCTGGCCAGCTTGATCTGCCTGCTGATATTCAACGAGCGGACCGTGCTGCTGGACGGCGCGTTCGTCGGCGTGGTGTTGTCGTGCCTCCTCGCAGTCGTGCTGTGGTCGATGATCGGTGCCGGCCTGGGTCTGCTGCTCAAATCTCCGACGTGGGCCGCGATCGTGCTCGTCGCCTGGCTGCCGTTCGGCGAGGGTCTGCTCTCGCTGATCCTGTTCGGACTCGGGCTCGGATCGGTCGCCGTAGCGCTGCCGTCGAACCTGACTCTGCCGACCATGGCGGCGACTCAACTCGACGACGCCGGCGACCTGGCGTCGTGGCCGTGGGCACCGCTCGGACTCGCGCTGTGGGCCGCGATCCTCACCGGCGTCGGCTGGTTCCTGGCCCGCACCCGCGACATCGACTGACGTCGCATCGTTCGCGGGCCGACCCTGTCGGTACTCGGGTCTACCGTGGTGAGGCGATGGCACACAGTAATGCGGTGAAAGACCGTGCAGCGGCACCCGGACGCAGCTCGTCGACACTCGGCAGCGCAGAACCCGCGTCGAGGCCCCGGCGTGGGTGGATCAGACGTCTGATCGCGCAGTGCATGCTGCATCGACGCACCGCACTCGGAGCACTGGGCGTGACGATGATCGCCGCGGTCATCGACATCTCGTTCCCGCTCCTCACCAGGGTCGCCATCGACGACGCGACGGCCGGCAGAGGTGAGAAGATCGCCGCCGTCGCCGCCGCCATCGCACTGTTGGGCCTGGTGCGTTTCGCGTGCCAATTCGGTCGACGCATGCTCGCCGGCCGGCTCTCGATCGACGTCCAGCACGATCTACGCCTCGACCTGCTCGCGTCACTGCAGCGGCTCGACGGGCGCAAGCAGGACGAGATCCGTACCGGGCAGGTCGTCTCGAGATCGATCACCGACCTCCAACTGGTGCAGGGGCTGCTGGCCATGGTGCCGTTGTCGGCGGGAGCCGTCCTGCAGTTCGTGCTGGCGCTGGCGGTGATGGCTTATCTGTCGCCGCTGCTCACCGTTGTCGCGGTACTCATCGTTCCTGCGGTCGGCATCGTGGTCTACCGAATTCGGCCCACTCTCTTCGCGGCCACCTGGTCGGCGCAGCAACGCGCCGCCGATCTGGCACAGCACGTCGAGGAGACGGTCACCGGCGTTCGGGTGGTCAAGGGCTTCGGGCAGGAAGCCCGCGCGGTCGATCGCATCGAGACACTGGGTCGCAGGTTGTTCGCCGAGCGCATGCGGTCGGCGAAGATCAACTCACGGTTCGCACCGTCGATGGCCACTATTCCGCAACTCGGTCTGGTCGGAGTCATCGCCCTCGGCGGCTATCTGGCCCTGGAGGGCCACATCACGATCGGCACCTTCCTGGCCTTCGCCACCTATGTCGCGACTCTGTCCGCCGTGACCCGCACCGTCTCGTCGGTGGTGATCATGGCCCAACTCTCCCGCGCGGCCGTCGAGCGAGTCTACGAGGTGGTCGACACCGAGCCGTCCGACCCGGAACCGGCCGAACCCGTCGCGTTGCCCGACGGCCCGCTCGGAGTCCGTATCTCCGAGGTGACCTTCGGATTCGAACCCGAACGCGACGTGCTCACCGGCCTGGACCTGACCATATCCCCCGGTGAGACGGTGGCCGTCGTCGGTCACGCGGGCTCGGGAAAGACCGCACTCGCACTCCTGCTCCCCCGCTTCTACCGCCCGACTCGGGGGCAGATTGCGCTGACGTCCGACGGAACGTCGATCGATATCGACGACCTCGACTCGACGTCGCTACGCGCGGCGGTCTCGCTGGTGTTCGACGAGCCGTTCCTCTTCTCCGACACCATCGCCGCCAACATCGCCCTCGGCAGGCCCGACGCCACCGCGGAGGACATCAGGCATGCGGCGCGGCTCGCGCAGGCCTCGACGTTCGTCGAGGCGCTCCCCGAGGGATACGACAGCCTCGTCGGCGAGCGCGGCCTCACTCTCTCGGGCGGTCAGCGCCAACGCATCGCACTGGCCCGCGCTCTTCTCGTGGAACCGCGAATTCTCATCCTCGACGACGCCACCTCCGCCGTGGACGCCGAGACCGAGGCCGCCATCTTCGACGCGTTGCGCGGCGTCCGTACTCGCGCGACTCTCGTTCTCGCACATCGCCGTTCGACCCTGACGCTGGCCGATCGCGTCGCCGTCCTCGACAACGGCCGCATCATCGACACCGGAACGGTCGACGAACTGGATCGGCGCTGTCCGTTGTTCCGGGCCCTCCTCGCAGGCGGGGACGGCGACGCGAACGACGACACCGACCGGGAACCGACAGCGGAACCGTCCGCCGATACGCTCTGGCCCGAGTCCGCACCGGAAGCGACCGTCGAGCCCGGCGCGGTGTCAACGCCCGCGCCCGGAGGCGGAGGTGGTCACGGAACTGCGATGGCGGGGGCCTTCGGCTCACTCGCGCCGACTCCGGCGATCTCCCGGGCGGTCGCGGCGCTGCCGCCCGCGACGGAGGATCCGGCTGCATCGGGAGTCGAACTTCGACGACCCGACCCGGAGTTCCGGCTGTCGAGACTGCTGAGCCCGGTGCGGTTGTTGCTGGCAGCGGTGGTGGTGCTCCTCGCGCTGGACTCACTGGCCTCGATCGCGTTCCCTTCGCTCGTTCGCTACGCGGTGGACAGCGGAGTGGCCGGCGGAGACTCGAACACCCTGTGGATCGCCACCTCGATCGGTGTCGTGTTGGCTGCGGCGAGTTGGTTCGTCGTCTGCTGGACGACGGTCATCACGGCGCGAGCAGGCGAGCGAGTGCTCTTCGGACTCCGGGTGCGCAGCTACGCGCACATCCAACGGCTCGGCCTGGACTACTACGAACGCGAACTGTCGGGTCGCATCATGACGCGAATGACCACCGACGTCGATGCGCTGTCTTCCTTCATCCAGACCGGAGCCTCGACCGCAGTGGTCAGCGTGCTGACCGTCGTCGGCATCGCCGCCGCACTGCTCGTCACCGACCCGGCACTGGGACTGGTGGCGCTGGCGGTGGTGCCGCCCCTCGCCGTGGCCACCGTGATCTTCCGGCGCATCTCGTCGGCGGCGTACTCGACATCTCGCGAGCGCATCTCGATCGTCAACGCCGATTTCCAGGAGAACGTCACGGGACTGCGCGCCGCGCAGGCGTACCGACGCGAGGAGTACGCCGCATCCCGGTTCGCCGAACGCTCCGACCGCTACCGGGTGAGTCGGATGCGGTCGCAGACCGCGATCTCGGTGTTCTTCCCCCTCATCACGTTGCTCTCCGACATTGCCCTCGCCGTCGTCGTGTTCGTCGGCGCGCATCAGATCGCCACCGGCACCACCACTGCGGGCACTCTCGTGGCGTTCGTGCTCTATCTCGGGCTGCTCTTCGGTCCGATCCAGCAGCTATCGCAGGTGTTCGACGGTTACCAGCAAGCACGTGTCGGTGTCGGCCGCATCGGTGATCTCCTCCGCACCACGAGTTCGATAGAAGCGTCCACCAAATCGGACGCCACCGCACTCCCCGGCGGACGCCTGCACGCCGACATAGAACTCGTCGACGTCGGTTTTCGGTATGCCGGAGCACAGTCCGACGCCCTGAGTGAGGTAAATCTCACCATCCCCGCCGGCACCACCGTCGCGTTGGTCGGGCGCACCGGCGCGGGCAAATCCACGGTCGTGAAACTGCTGGCCCGCTTCTACGATCCCACCTCCGGATCGGTGCGCGTCGGCGGCCACGATCTACGCGACTATCGCCTGTCGGACTACCGGCACCGACTCGGCGTCGTACCGCAGGAAGCGCACCTGTTCACCGGGACCGTCGCGTCGAACATCGCCTACGGCAGGCCCGACGCCACCCGTGCCGACATCGAGAACGCGGCCCGATCCGTGGGAGCTCTGAGCACCATCGCCGCACTTCGCGGCGGTATGCACCAGCCCGTCGGCGAGCGCGGTCAAGGGCTGTCCGCGGGTCAACGACAGCTGATCGCACTGGCCAGGGCCGAGCTGGTCGACCCCGACCTTCTCCTGCTCGACGAGGCCACCGCCACGCTCGATCCCGCGACCGAACGCACCGTGCTCGCAGCGAGCAGTGCCGTCGCACGCACCCGCACCGCGGTGGTCGTCGCGCATCGCTTGGCGACCGCCGCGCGAGCGGATCTCATCGTGGTGGTCGACGGCGGCCGTATCGTGGAAGTGGGTCGACATTCGGAGCTGCGCACGCAGGGCGGGTTCTACGCGCAGTTGTGGACTGCAGCCGAAACGAACCGAGGGAATAATTCGATAGTCCAAGGTGTCATCGACAACGAGGCCGATGGTTACCGGTGAGTACATATCACAGCTACGTCCCGGACGCACGTGAGCTGGACCAAAGGTCTAGCCTGGACACGTACGCGCGCTGAACGGGAACGAAGACAGAAACGAGGCGAACTACTGCCGTGAGCAGCAGCTCTACTACCCAATTCGGACAAAATCAATGGCTGGTCGACGAGATGTACCAGCGATTCAAGAAGGACCCTTCATCCGTCGACGCGAGCTGGCACGAGTTTCTGACCGGTTACGACCCCGATGCAGCGACCGACGAGACCGCCGGATCCAACGGTGCTGCCGGTAACGGCGCATCCTCGAACGGCAGCTCGACCAAGTCCGCGCCTCCCGCAGCGCCCGCGCCACCAGCCAAGACGGCCGCTTCTGCTTCCGACAAGACCGACGCGCCGAAGGCCGCAGCACCCAAGGCAGCACCCAAGGCAGCTCCGAAAACCGCCGCTCCCAAGGCCGAGGCCTCGAAGCCTGCCGCCGCCAAGCCTGCCGAGAAGAAGGCAGCACCGGCGAAGTCCGCTCCCGCAAAGCCCGCCGCAGCCGAGTTCGGCGAGGAGTCGAGCAAGGTTCTGCGCGGCGCTGCTGCAGCGGTGGCGAAGAACATGTCCGCCTCGTTGCAGATTCCGACCGCGACCAGCGTCCGTGCGATCCCGGCCAAGCTCATGGTCGACAACCGTCTCGTGATCAACAACCATCTCGCTCGCACCCGCGGCGGCAAGATCTCGTTCACGCACCTGCTCGGCTACGCCATCGTGCAGGCCGTCAAGGCGTTCCCGAACATGAACCGCCACTTCGCCGAGGTCGACGGCAAGCCGAACGCAGTCACTCCGGCAGCGATCAACCTCGGTCTCGCGATCGACCTGCCCGGCAAGGACGGCAACCGTTCCCTCGTCGTCGCCGCCATCAAGAACACGCAGGACTTCACGTTCACGCAGTTCTACAACGCGTACGAGGACATCGTGCGTCGTGCGCGCGATGGCAAGCTCACCGGTGAGGACTTCCAGGGCGTCACCATCTCGCTGACCAACCCCGGTGGAATCGGAACCGTGCACTCGGTGCCGCGTCTGATGAACGGTCAGGGAGCGATCATCGGCGCAGGTGCGATGGAGTACCCGGCAGAGTTCCAGGGAGCCAGCGACGAGCGTCTCGCCGAGTTCGGCGTCGGCAAGCTCATGACGCTGACCTCGACGTACGACCACCGCATCATTCAGGGTGCGGAGTCGGGCGATTTCCTCAAGACGATCCACAACCTGCTGATCAGCGACGAGTTCTACGACGAGCTGTTCCACTCGCTGAAGATCCCCTACGAGCCCATTCGCTGGCGCAAGGATCTGCCCGAGGGCACGGTCGACAAGAACACCCGCGTGCTCGAGCTCATCGCTGCGTACCGCAACCGCGGTCACCTGATGGCCGACACGGATCCGTTGCAGTTCACCAAGGACAAGTTCCGGATGCACCCGGACCTCGACGTGATCAGCCACGACCTCACGCTGTGGGACCTCGACCGCGAGTTCAAGGTCGGCGGATTCCACGGCAAGGACAAGATGAAGCTGCGGGACGTGCTCAGCGTTTTGCGCGACTCGTATTGCCGCCACGTCGGCGTCGAGTACACCCACATCCTCGAGACCGAGCAGGTCTCCTGGCTGCAGGAACGCGTCGAAGCCAAGCACGTCAAACCGACTGTGGCGCAACAGAAGTACATCCTGAGCAAGCTCAACGCCGCCGAGGCGTTCGAGACGTTCCTGCAGACCAAGTACGTCGGGCAGAAGCGGTTCTCGCTCGAAGGTGCCGAGTCGGTCATCCCGATGATGGACTCCGTCATCGACCAGAGCGCCGAGTACGCCCTCGACGAGGTCGTGATCGGTATGCCGCACCGCGGCCGCCTGAACGTGCTCGCCAACATCGTCGGCAAGCCCTACTCGAAGATCTTCACCGAGTTCGAGGGCAACATGAACCCGGCCGCTGCGCACGGCTCCGGCGACGTGAAGTATCACCTCGGTGCCGAGGGCACGTACATCCAGATGTTCGGTGACAACGACATCAAGGTCTCGCTCACCGCGAACCCGTCGCACCTCGAAGCCGTCGACCCGGTTCTCGAAGGCCTCGTTCGCGCCAAGCAGGACCTGCTGGACAAGGGCACCGGCCAGGGCGGCTACTCCGTTCTGCCGCTGATGCTGCACGGAGACGCCGCATTCGCAGGCCAGGGCGTCGTCGCCGAGACGTTGAACCTGTCCGATCTGCGGGGCTACCGCACCGGCGGCACCGTGCACATCGTCGTCAACAACCAGGTGGGCTTCACCACCTCGCCGGAGTTCTCGCGTTCGTCCGAGTACTGCACCGATGTGGCGAAGATGATCGCCGCGCCGATCTTCCACGTCAACGGCGACGATCCCGAGGCCTGTGCCTGGGTCGCTCAGCTGGCAGTGGACTTCCGTCAGAAGTTCCACAAGGACGTCGTCATCGACATGATCTGCTACCGCCGTCGCGGTCACAACGAGGGCGACGACCCCTCGATGACGCAGCCGGCGATGTACGACGTGATCGACACCAAGCGCAGCGTCCGCAAGAGCTACACCGAATCGCTCATCGGTCGTGGAGACATTTCGCTCAAGGAAGCCGAGGACGCACTCCGCGACTACCAGGGCCAGCTCGAACGCGTCTTCAACGAGGTACGCGAACTCGAGAAGTACACCCCTGAGCCCAGTGAGTCGGTCGAGCTCGATCAGCAGCTGCCCGCCAAGCTGACCACCGCGGTCGACAAGGCCGTGCTGCACCGTATCGGTGACGCGCACCTCGCCGTTCCCGACGGCTTCAACGTGCACCCGCGCGTCAAGCCGGTTCTCGAGAAGCGCCGGGAAATGGCGTACGAGGGCAAGGTCGACTGGGCCTTCGGCGAGCTGCTGGCACTCGGATCGCTGGTTGACGAGGGACGCAACATCCGCTTCTCCGGCCAGGACACCCGCCGCGGCACGTTCACCCAGCGCCACTCGGTGATCATCGATCGTAAGACCGGTGCCGAGTACACGCCGCTGCAGAACATCGGCAGCGACAACCCCGGCAAGTTCATGGTCTACGACTCCGCTTTGAGCGAGTTCGCAGCCGTAGGCTTCGAGTACGGCTACTCCGTGGGCAACCCGGACGCACTGGTGATGTGGGAAGCGCAGTTCGGCGACTTCGTCAACGGCGCACAGTCCATCATCGACGAGTTCATCTCGTCCGGTGAAGCCAAGTGGGGTCAGCTCTCCGACGTCGTGCTGCTGCTGCCGCACGGCCACGAAGGTCAGGGTCCCGACCACACGTCCGGACGCATCGAGCGCTTCCTGACCCTGTGTGCCGAGGGCTCGATGACCGTCGCACTCCCCTCGACCCCCGCGAACTACTTCCATCTGCTGCGCAGGCACGCGCGTGACGGCATTCGTCGCCCGCTGATCGTCTTCACCCCGAAGTCGATGCTGCGCAACAAGGCAGCGGTGAGCAACATCGAGGACTTCACCGACGGCAAGTTCCACTCGGTGTTCGACGAGCCCACCTACGACACCGGCACCGGTGACCGCAGCGCGGTCAAGCGAGTGCTGATGGTCAGCGGCAAGCTCTACTACGAGCTCCTCGCTCGTAAGCAGAAGGACAACCGCGACGACGTCGCGATCGTTCGCGTCGAGCAGCTCTACCCCGTGCCGGTTCGCCGCATCAGGGAAGCTCTCGAAAGCTACCCGAATGCAACGGAATTCCGTTGGGTTCAGGAAGAGCCTGCGAACCAGGGTGCGTGGCCTTTCTTCGGTCTCGCACTGCCCGAGCTCATGCCCGAGAAGCTGGTCGGCATCAAGCGCATCTCCCGTCGCGCCATGTCCGCTCCGTCGTCGGGATCGAGCAAGGTGCACGCCGTCGAGCAACTCGAAATCATCGACGAGGCCTTCAAGGCAGTCGGCGAAGACTAGAAACACTCGCGACAGCGGCCCACTCCTTCGGGGGTGGGCCGCTGTCGTCGTTTCTGGGCTCCCCCGTTCCGCGTCAATGGACCATTGCATACGTCTGAGCAGTGCAACGGTCCATTCACGCAGAGTCAGCGGCTGCGTGAATGGACCCCTGCATACGTCTGAGGAGTGCAATGGTCCATTGACGCGGGGCGGGGGCGGGGGCGCGCGGCGGGGCGGGGGCGCACGGCGGGGCGGGATCAGGCGTCTGCGGCGGCGTCTCGGTCGGCACCCAGGAGTGCGGAGATCATGTCCGGTGCCAGCGCGACGGCAGGCAGAGCATTGACGTTGAGGTCGATCAGTTCGTCTCGGCCGAGCTCCGGTGCGGTGAGCCAGTTGATGGTCGTTTCCTCGACGAATGCGATCCAGCCGCGAACGGCCAGCACGATGGTGGGGGTCACCTCGATGTCGAGTCCCCCGAGTTGCGCGAGGGTTCGCTCGGCCATGGCGGAGCGAGTCTCCTCGAACACCGCGCGCATCTGCGGATCGCCACTGGGGGTGCCGCGCAGGAGTGAGACGTACATCTGTCGCTTGTCGGTGACGTAATCGACGTAGTTGGCGATGGAGTCGCGCAGAATCTCGTACGGTGGCAGCGACGGATCGGGTGCGGTGCGCTCGAGCATGACGCGCGAGGATTCACGCACGATTTCGAGGTGGAAGTCCTGCTTGGAGGCGAAGTAGTGGAACAGCAGACCTCGGGAGACGCCGGCTTGATCGGCGATGTCCTCGACTGAGATCTGCTCGAGGGGGCGGTCGGCGAGCATTTCGGTACCGAGCTCGATCAATTGGGCTCGTCGTTGTTGCGGACTGAGTCTTGTCCTCTTCGTGGTCGGTGCGCCGGGACTGTTCACGAACGCCATGCAACCACCCTACTGAATGTTAGTCAATAACTATTGACTCACACTCAATAAGCTTCTACGCTCCCCTACATGAGTCTTCCCGTAACAGATACTTCGGACCGTGCAACGACGCCGCGTCACGTCGATACGCTGATCATCGGCAGCGGGTTCGCCGGCCTCGGTGCCGCGATCAAGCTGACGAAGGCAGGCAAGAAGGACTTCGTCGTCATCGAACGTGGCCACGACGTCGGCGGCACCTGGCGCGACAACACCTACCCCGGTGCTGCCTGCGACGTGCCGTCGCACCTGTACTCGTACTCGTTCGCCCTGAACCCGAACTGGACTCGGTCGTTCTCCACACAGCCGGAGATCCAGAAGTACATCGCCGGGGTGGCGCGCAAGTACGGCGTCATGGACAAGCACGTGTTCGGCACGGATGTGACCTCGGCCCGCTGGAACGCCGAGACCAACCGCTGGGATGTCCAGACCACCTCCGGCAACTACACCGCGAAGATCGTCGTCTCGGCCGTCGGTGCACTGTGTGAGCCGAATCTGCCCGACATCAAGGGCATTCACGACTTCGAGGGCGACGTCTTCCACTCCGCTCAGTGGAACCACGACGTCTCGTTGGCGGGCAAGCGCGTCGCCGTCATCGGCACCGGTGCCTCCGCCATCCAGATCGTGCCCGCCATCGCAGGCCAGGTGGAACATCTGGACGTGTACCAGCGCACCGCGCCGTGGATCCTTCCCCGCGCCGATCGCCCATACACCAAGCTCGAGCGCTTCGCCTTCAAGCACGTTCCCGGGTTCCAGCGCCTGTCGCGGGCCGGCATCTACGCGATGCGCGAGACCCAGGTCGTCGGTCTGGCCAAGGCTCCGGCCTTCATGAAGCCGCTGCAGTGGGCGTCGGAGAACCACCTGCGCACCCAGATCAAGGACAAGGCACTGCGCGCCAAGGTGACGCCGAACTTCCGCATCGGCTGCAAGCGCATGTTGATCTCCAACGCGTACTACCCGGCTCTCGCACAGAGCAACGTCGACCTCGTGACCGACGGCATCGCCGAGATCCGCAAAGGATCGATCGTCACCAAGGACGGCACCGAGCGCCCGATCGATGCGCTCGTCGTCGCCACCGGCTTCCACGTCACCGACTCCCCCGCCTACCAGGGCATCATCGGCAAGGACGGCCGCACGTTGGCCGAAACCTTCGACGACGGCGGCCAGCAGGGCTACAAGGGGGCAGCGGTCGCGAACTTCCCCAACATGTTCTTCCTGGTGGGACCCAATACGGGCCTCGGCCACACCTCGATGGTCTTCATGATCGAATCGCAGATCAACTACCTCGTCGACGCGTTGGACACCATCGACAAGCACGACATCGGCACCATCGAGGTGCGCAAGGACGTGCAGGACGAGTACAACGTGACGTTGCAGGATCAGCTCGCCAAGAGCGTGTGGATGAACGGCGGATGCGCCAGCTGGTACCTCGACAAGCACGGCAACAACACCACGCTGTGGCCGGGCTTCACGTTCGAGTTCCGCAGAATCACCAAGCAGTTCGATCTCGATGCGTACCGTAGCGTCGCTACCGCAGACCTGCCCTCCGGATCGTCGGCGAACAACTCCGCCGGCAACAACACAGACAAGGTGTCCGCACGATGAGCACATTCACAGGCAAGGTGGCCGTCGTCACCGGCGCGGGTTCGGGAATCGGCCGCGCACTGGCCCTCGAGCTGGCCGGCCGTGGAGCGAAACTGGCGTTGTCCGACGTCGACACCGCCGGACTCGACGAGACGGTCCGAAGAGTCGAAGCACTCGGTGCTGAGGTGAAGTCGGATTTCCTCGACGTCTCCCAGCGCGAGACCGTCCTGGATTACGCCGAGGCCGTCGTCGCGCATTTCGGCAAGGTCAACCAGATCTACAACAACGCAGGCATCGCCTACCACGGTGACGTCGACAAGTCCTCGTTCAAGGACATCGAGCGCATCGTCGACGTTGATTTCTGGGGAGTCGTCAACGGCACCAAGGCTTTTCTGCCGCACATCCAGGCCTCCGGTGACGGCCACATCATCAACATCTCCAGCCTCTTCGGACTGTTGGCGATTCCGTCGCAGTCCGCGTACAACGCGGCCAAGTTCGCCGTACGCGGGTTCAGCGAATCGCTCCGCATCGAGATGTTGATCTCGAAGGCTCCGGTGAAGGTGACCGTGGTTCACCCCGGTGGCATCAAGACCGCCATCGCTCGCAACGCCACCGTGGCCGAGAACTACGACCAGGCCGATTTCGCGAAGTTCTTCGACACCAAGCTCGCCAAGACCACCCCGATCGACGCGGCCAAGACCATCCTGAAGGGTGTCGAGAAGGGCAAGGGACGCGTTCTCATCGGTTCCGACGCCATCGCACTCGACCTGCTCCAGCGCATCACCGGATCGCGTTACCAGGGCCTGATCGCCGCAGTGTCCAAACGCGCGCTGCCGCGCACGAAGAAGTAGGCGGGTCGCGTCGTGAAGTCCTTCTACGTTCCCCTGCCGATCGTCGCGGCTGCGCTGAAGCCGTTCTATCGCCTCGCGCTGAATGCGCGATTCTCGTTTCGGACGCAGCGGCTGATCCTCGAGGCCGCCGCTCCCGTGCAAACGCTTCCGCACGGAACGGTCTCGCAGAAGACGACACTCGCGGGCCGTCGAGCCGAGCGCGTCACCGTCGGGGCAACCGAACGCGACACCGCGATCCTGTACCTGCACGGCGGCGCGTACACGATCGGATCCATCAACACGCACCGGTCACTGGCCGCACATCTGGCCCGGGAATCGGCCAGTGCTGTCTACGTGCTCGATTACCGGTTGGCACCGGAGAACCCGTACCCGGCAGGTCTGGACGACGCCGTGGCGGCGTTCCGCGAGCTGGTTCGTGTCCACGGATTCACCGCGGACCGCATCGCGATTGCCGGCGATTCGGCCGGTGGCGGTCTCTCGGTCGCCGCTGCCCGGCGTCTGGTGGACGACGGCACCAGCCCGGCTGCCCTCGGCCTGATCTCGCCGTGGGTCGATCCCGGAGCTCGCGACGCCGCCAAGGACCGCGACATGGTGGTCAACACCGGGTGGTCCTACAGCTCGGCCGATGCGTATCTGGGTGCGGGCGATCCGCTGGACCAGGGTTTCGCCCCACTGCTGGGCAACCTGGACGGTTTGCCGCCGATCGTCATGCACGTCGGTACCGACGAGGTGCTGTACGCGCAGATCACTGCATTCGCGGACAAGCTGCGCCTGTCGGGTGTCGAGCTCGAACACGTGGAGTACAAGAAGCTCTGGCACGTGGCCCATCTGCAGGCGTCGATTCTGCGTGAGGCGGCCCAGGCCGTCCAGCACATGGGCTCGTACCTCGGCCGCAAGCTCCGAGCCGCGCAGCCGACCGGACCGTCAGAGGTTGCGCTCGCCGAGCCAACGGCCGGCGACATCGCCTGACGGAACTCCGTTGCGGACCTCGCCGATCATCTCGGCGAGGTCCGCAGTCGTCAGCTCACCCGCCACCACCGAGAACGACCTCACAGCACTCTCGTCGAGCACTCCGTCGGCATAGAGCGGCACCACGTTCTGCGCCGGATACACGTGGTCGTCGTCGGGCAGCGTTGTCAGGTCTTTCGCCAGCGGGCCGAACGACGCCGTGCGAATCGCCAGCACGTCGACTTCTCCGGCGTTCAAGCCGTCGACGGCGGACTGCGCATCGGCATACGGGGTGACATCGGTGAGCGACGCCCCCGTGAACGTGGGACTCCTCGTACCCTGCGCAAGGACGTCCATCGGATCGACCTGGCCGTCGACGATTCCCACCGATCTTTCCTCACGACCCAGGAAATCCGTCACCGTCTCGTCGCCCGATTCACTGCCCGACGCCACCGCGATGGCCAGTCGATCCTCGGCGGTGGCGTAATCCCCTACCGACAATCCGGCCGGCAGTGATCGGTTCAGTTCCGTGTACACGTCCTCGGCCTCGGTTGCCTCGGAAAGACCGTCGAAGGTCCGCAGCAGCTCGCCCGTGAGGTCGGGAACCATCGTCACCTCACCGCGGTCCAGCGCCGCGAGGTAGCCGGCCCGTTCGCCCAGGTCCTCCTTCACCTCGACCTCCGCTCCTGTCGACCGCAGTCCCCCGGCGTAGATCTGCGCGAGCAGACGCGACAGATCCGAATTGCCCGCTCCGACGACGACGGGCACCGCAGCAGGGTCGGTCGATGCACTCGCACTGCAACCGCCGACCAGACCGGCGATCGACATCACCAGGGCTGCTGCCAGAACCGACGATCGCACTGTCATTTTCTCCTGTTCACTGCCCATGTGGTTTACCGATCCCGACCGCGGGGCACTAGTGCGAACGAGACGGTAGTCGAACCAACCTTATGGGCACGCCGAATTCGACTACCATCCCGAGCAGCCCGAGTCCTGGTTCTTCCGTTGCCCCCCGGGGGGCAGATCGGCGGAAATGGGTAGGACTGTGCCCGAACCGATGGAAGGACACCATGACCACCTCCCGCATCACGCGTGCGTTCTCCGCTCCGAGGGCAGTGGCAGCTGTTGCCGCACTCGCTCTCTCGGTCACCGCTCTGACCGCCTGCGGCGGCAATTCGGATCCACTCTCGAGCGGTGGCGGCGAGACCAACAGCGACACGAACTCCATCATCATCGGCTCCGCCAATTTCCCCGAGTCCGAGACCGTGGCGAACATCTACGCCGAGGCGTTGCGCGCCAATGGTTTCGAGGTGAGCACCAAGCTCAACATCGGCAGCCGTGAGGCCTACATTCCCGCAGTGCGAGACGGGTCGATCGACCTGATCCCGGACTACACCGGAAACCTGCTGCAGTACTTGGACGAATCCGCGACCGCGACCTCGTCCGAGGACGTCCTGGCCGCGCTGCCTGCTGCCCTGGGCGACGATCTCACCGTGACGGCGCAGGCACCGGGCGAGGACAAGGACGCCGTCGTCGTCACTCGCCAGACCGCCACCGAACGCAACCTCACCACCATCGGCGACCTCGCACCGTTCTCCTCCGAGGTGACCTTCGCCGGTACCCCGGAGTTCCAGGAGCGCGTCGGCGGCCTGCCCGGTCTGCGAGACAAGTACGGCCTGGACATCTCGCCCGGCAACTACATCCCGATCTCCGACGGCGGCGGCCCGGCCACGGTCGAGGCACTCGTCTCCGGGCAGGTCGTCGCGGCGGACATCTTCACCACCGCGCCCTCGATCGCACAGAACGATCTCGTGGTCCTCGAAGACCCGGAGAACAATTTCGCGGCCCAGAACATCATTCCGGTGCTGCGTACGGCCAAGCAGTCCGACAAGCTCACTCAGGTGCTCGACGCCGTGTCGGCGCAGATCACCACCGAAGAGCTGATCGCACTGAACACCTCGGTCTCCGGTGACGAAAAGGTCGAGCCGGCGGCAGCAGCAGCGGCGTGGGTCAAGGACAAGGGCCTGGACCAGCCGGTCAGCTGATGATCACCTTCGAGCGCGTCAACAAGACCTATCCGGATGGCACCACAGCGGTCGACTCCTTGGACCTGGTGATCGAGCCACACTCGTTCACCGTGTTCGTGGGGCCGTCCGGCTGCGGCAAGACCACCTCGATGCGAATGATCAATCGCATGATCACTCCCACCTCGGGTGTGATCACGGTCGACGGTCGCAACATCGCCGACATCGACGCGGTCAAGCTGCGCCGCGGCATCGGTTACGTGATTCAGAGTGCCGGCTTGTTGCCGCACCGTACCGTCGTCGACAACGTCGCCACGGTGCCGGTACTGAACGGCGAATCGCGTCGCGCCGCACGCAAGGCTGCACTCGACGTCCTCGAGCGCGTCGGCCTGGACCCGGCGTTCGCCTCGCGCTACCCGGCGCAACTGTCCGGCGGGCAGCAACAGCGGGTGGGCGTGGCCCGGGCGCTGGCCGCCGACCCACCGATCCTGCTGATGGACGAGCCCTTCAGCGCGGTGGATCCCGTGGTGCGTGAAGAACTGCAGATCGAGATGCTGCGCCTGCAGGCCGACCTGAAGAAGACGATCGTGTTCGTCACCCACGACATCGACGAGGCCGTCCGGCTCGGCGATCGCATCGCGGTCTTCGGACCGCAGGGCCGACTGCAGCAGTACGACAAGCCCGAGACCGTACTCGCTGCACCGGCAACGTCTTTCGTGGCGTCGTTCGTCGGCCGCGATCGCGGCTACCGCGGGCTGTCGTTCAGGTCGGCGCAGGCTGTGACCATGCACCCGATCCACACGGCGACGCAGGACGAGATCGAGGGCCTCCGACTGGACCAGGGGCAGTGGGTGCTCGTCGTCGACGAACAGCGCCGACCGCTCGGGTGGATCGACGCGACCGGAGTCGAGAAGGTGCGGGGCGGCCGCAGCATCGACGAGAGCACGGCAGCGGGCGGCTCGCTGTTCCTCGAGGGCGGCGATCTGCGTCAGGCACTCGACGCCGCGATCTCCTCGCCGTCGGGAATCGGCGTCGCGGTCGATGGTGCCGGGGCTGCCGTGGGCAGCGTCGACGGTGCGGAGATCCTCGAACACCTTGCTGCGCAACGTAAGTCGGAGGACTCGGAACGCAACCGGCATCACTTCCTCGCCGGCGGGGACACCGAACAGTGACCTGGCTGCTGGACAACTTCGGTGTGGTCCTCGGCTACACGAAGACGCATCTGTACCTCTCGCTCGTCCCGCTGTTCGTCGGGTTGCTCATCGCCATCCCGCTGGGCACCGTCATTCGCAACACTCGCTGGGTTCGTCGAATCACGTTGACGGTGGCCAGTATCGCGTTCACCCTGCCCTCGCTCGCCCTGTTCGTCACCATCCCCGCAGTGGTCGGTCTACCGGTACTCGATCCACTGAACGTGGTGATCGCCCTGTCGGTGTACTCGACCGCACTGCTGGTGCGCGCGGTCCCCGAGGCCCTCGACTCGGTGCCGTTCGCCGTGGTCGATTCTGCCGAGGCGATGGGCTACTCGTCGCTGCGGCGAGCGGTGACCGTCGAACTGCCCCTGGCGCTTCCGGTGCTGATCGCGAACATCAGAGTCGTTGCGGTCACCAACATCTCACTGGTCTCGGTGGGCTCGGTGATCGGCATCGGCGGTCTCGGCCAGCTCTTCACCCAGGGCTACCAGCGTGACTATCCCGACCAGATCTTCGCAGGCATCATCTCGATCGTGTTCCTGGCGTTGATCTTCGACGCGGCCCTGTTCCTGCTGGGGCGTCGACTCACTCCGTGGACGCGACTGAACACGGGCTCGTCGAAGAAGAAGGCACGCGCATGAATCTCTTCTCCGAGGCGTTCTCGTACATTCTCGACGGCGGAAACTGGGCCGGGCCGACGGGAATCGGCGCACGACTGATCGAGCACATGTGGTACAGCCTGCTGGCAGTGTTGCTCTCGGCTGCCGTCGCGGTTCCGGTGGGTCTGCTCATCGGTCACCTGCGCCGCGGTGAGGCCGTCGTCGTCGGCCTCGTCAACGCGTTGCGGTCGCTGCCGACCCTCGGCATTCTCGTGTTTCTGGTTCTGGTGATCGGACTCGGACTGGTTCCGCCGATCATCGCGTTGGTGCTGCTCGGTATTCCTCCGCTGTTGGCAGGCACGTACTCCGGCATCGCCAACGTGGACGCCAACGTCGTCGACGCCGCCCGCGCGATGGGGATGACCGAAACGCAAGTGCTGTTTCGGGTCGAGATCCCCAACGCGCTGCCTCTGATCCTCGGTGGATTGCGTAACACCACACTGCAGATCATCGCCACCGCGACCATCGCGGCCTACGTCAACCTCGGTGGGCTCGGCCGCTACATCTTCGACGGGCTCGCGCTCTACGACTACGGCCGCGTTCTCGTCGGTGCGATCCTGGTGGCTCTGCTGACCCTGATCGTCGACGGCCTTCTCGCCCTCGCGGTGTGGACGTCGGTGCCGGGAACCGGTCGCCTGCGGCGGATGCCGATCGGACTCGCGAAAGTCTGACTCGTCCCACCACGAAAGACACAGACGAAAGACACCGGCGAACCGCAGGCCCGGGTAGGGCCAGGTTCGCCGGTGTTTTCTTTCCGTTTTCCTACGCGACGCCCTCGGCTCGCGCTGCTGCCGCAACTGCGTCCGCAACGGCCGGGGCGACACGAGGATCGAGTGGGCTGGGCACGATCTTGTCCGCAGCCAACTCGTCGCCGAGAACCGAGAGGATTGCCTCGGCAGCGGCGAGCTTCATGCCTTCGGTGATACGGCGTGCACCGGCGTCGAGTGCGCCCTTGAACACACCGGGAAAGGCGAGAACGTTGTTGATCTGGTTCGGGAAGTCGCTTCGTCCGGTCGCGACGATGGCGGCGTACTTCCTCGCCACCTCCGGATGGATCTCCGGATCCGGATTGGACAGTGCGAACACGATCGAGTCCGGGGCCATCGACGCGATGTAGCTCTCGTCGACCTTGCCTGCGGACAGACCGAGAAACACGTCCGCTCCGGCGAGGGCGTCGACCGCACCGCCCGACAGTGCACGGGGGTTGGTTCGCGCGGCGAGATCGGTCTTGACGCCGTTGAGGTCCGAGCGGTCGGCGGACACGATGCCCTTCGAGTCCAGCACCACCACGTCCCCGATGCCGGCCAGAAGCAGCATGTTCGCGCACGCGACGCCCGCTGCCCCGGCTCCGGAGACGACGACCTTCAGTTCGGACGTACTGCGGCCCTGAACCTTCGCAGCCCCGTTGAGAGCAGCGAGTACGACGATGGCGGTGCCGTGTTGGTCGTCGTGCATGACGGGGCATTCGAGCGCCTCGATGACGCGCTTCTCGATCTCGAAACAGCGCGGTGCCGAGATGTCTTCGAGGTTGACGGCACCGAAGCTGTGCCGCATCCGCACGATGGTCTCGACGATCTCGTCGACGTCGTTGGTGTCGAGCACGATCGGAATGGAGTCGAGGCCTGCGAACTTCTTGAACAGCGCGGCCTTGCCCTCCATCACCGGCAACGACGCGCGCGGACCGATGTCGCCCAGGCCGAGCACTGCGGAACCGTCGGAGATGACGGCCACGAGGCGATCGGTCCAGGTGTATCGCTTGGCCAGCGAGGCGTCGGCGGCGATGGCGCGGCTGACCTGCGCCACTCCGGGGGTGTAGGCGATCGAGAGATCGCGCTGCGTGTCGAGCGGCGCTGCCAACTCGACCGACAGCTTGCCGCCGAGATGCCCGGCGAAGATCTCCTCGTCGGTGATCGCCGCCGGTCCTGCCGGTGCGGTGTGTGTTGCTGCGGTGTCTTCGACTGCCGTCACGGTGAAAGCTCCTCGCACTGTCGACCTCGACCAGCAAGGCGACGAAGTGTCAACGAAGTGAGTGGTGGAAATGAGGGCCCGTCGGAGTGCGCCAGTGCTGGCTGCAAACTGCCGAGAGCGTGTCTCGCATGTGAGGCGGGTACGCCTGCACGATCAGCGATGGGCTGTAGCCCTGTCGGTGCCCCAGTGTGCCATATCGCCGCCCCACCTGACCACAGCGTCAGGAACCACCGGCACCGGTTCTCACTGCCACCATTGTGTCCACAGGACGAGTCCTGCGGCGACGAAGACCACGAGAGCGCCGAGAACGGCCGAGAATCCGCGACGGCGATCGGTGATGCGCTGCGCGATCACGGCAACGATCGCGGCGACGACATGGGCGGCAACCGAGAGAGCGCCAGGACCGGGAAAGCCGCGGGAGTGGCCCAGATACTGCGTGACGGCGACGCCGAGGGCCAGCACCACCAGTCCCCCGGTGACGATACCGCTGAGCCCGCGCAGGAATCGGAGCCCGGCACCTGCCCCGGTCATCCGCCTGCCACGAATCCGCGAACCGAGTCCGCGATCAACTGCACCGCGATCGCGGCCAGCAACAGACCGGCGATGCGTGCCAACAGCGAGATACCGCCCTCCCCGAGGAGCCGGATCAGCGCGGTCGAGAATCGAAGCACCAGGAAGAACAGAATGTGAATGGTGATGATGCCCAACGCAATTGCCAAGAACGAACCGGCGTCACCGTCGGCCTGGCTGACGTAGACGATCACCGCGGCAATGGCACCGGGGCCTGCCATGAGCGGAGTCCCGAGCGGCACGAGTGCCACGTTGACGTCCTCCGCTGCGGTGTCCCCGCCCGCACCCTTTCCGGTGAGCAGCGACAATGCGATGAGCAGCAACAGCAACCCGCCCGCACCCTGCAATGCCGGAATGCCGATGTGCAGGTAGCTCAGGATCGCCTGGCCGCCGATCGCGAACACCGAGATGACGGTCAGCGAAACCGCGGGGGCCTGCCATGCGGCCTTGTTGCGGGCTTCTTTGCTCTTGCGCCCGACCAGAGACAGGAACACCGGGATCGCGCCCGGCGGGTCCATGATGACGAACAGGGTGATCAACACCGTCAAGTAGAGCGTCACATCGAAAGTCATGGCCGCGCCGCCGCAACCAGACGGTCGTATTGCTTTGGGGCAGTGGAGTATTCGCCCAACTTCACCGTCTTGTTGGTGCCGTGGTAATCCGAGGATCCCGTGACGATCAGGTCCAGTTCCGCGGCGAGGTCGGCCATCACCGCGGTGTCCGCCGGCGAGTGATCCATGTGATGAACCTCCACACCACCGAGACCGCGCGCTGCGAGTTCGCGAATGTGATCGAGGTCGAGGATGCGGCCGCGGGTACGAGCTCTGGCGTGCGCGAGCACACTGACACCGCCTGCCGCAGCGATCATGTCCACCGCTACTTCGAGGGGAGTGTCGACCTTCTCGACGTAGTACTTGCCGTCGGTCGCCAACGGACCGGCGAACGCGGCGTTCATGTCCGGGACGTACCCGGCGTCGATCAGGGCTCGACCCAGATGGGGTCGCCCGGCCGCCGCACCGGCCGAGGCCAGCACCGCGTCGGGATCGATGGGCAGACCGTCCGCCGCCATCTTCTCGGCGATGGCACGCAATCTCGTGACCCGCTCGCTGCGCAACCGCGCGCGCTCGGTTGCGAACACCTCGTTCGCGGGGTCGAACAGATACGCCAGTAGGTGCACGGGAACCGGCCGGCCGTCCTCGCCTCGCCCGGTGCAGGAAAGTTCCATGCCGCGCACGAGCGTGAGACCGGACGGCAGTGCGGAGGCCGCCTCGTCCCATCCCGAGGTGGTGTCGTGGTCGGTCAGAGCCACCACCGACAGTCCCGCCTCGGCTGCGGCCCGGACCAGCTCGGCCGGGCTGTCGGTGCCGTCGGACGCCGTCGAGTGGGTGTGGAGGTCGATGAGCACCTGCACAGTGTTCCAGGCCCACTCTCTCGTCGTTTTGCTGGCGTACGATTGCCCGCCATGCCGTCCCTTCCACCACGCCCGTCGCTGCCGTCCCTGCACCGACGATCGGCCAAGGCCGGTCCCGTGCACGCACCGCGAATTCCGGTGCCCACGGCTCGCGCAATCGTCGACTGCGCGGTCTACGTCGAGGGCGCTCGACTGCCCGGCAGATTCACTCACACCTCGGCCATCGCGGAGGTGCGTGCACGCGGCGAAGGATTCGTGTGGGTGGGTCTGCACGCACCCGACGACCAACAGATGAACGCCATCGCCCAGTGTTACGGCCTGCACGAGCTGATGGTCGAGGACACCGTGCACGCCCACCAGAGACCCAAACTCGAGCGCTACGACGACGTCGCGTTCCTGGTACTGCGCACGGTGAAGTACGTCGAGCACGAGTCGGTGACGACCGCCAACGAGATCGTCGAGAGCGGCGAGATCATGGTGATGGTCGGCCGTGACTTCGTCATCACCGTCCGGCACGGGGAGCATTCGGGACTGGCCGGCGTGCGTCAACGCCTCGAGGGCAACCCCGAACAGCTCGCGCTCGGCCCGTCGGCAGTTCTCCATGCGGTGGCCGACCACGTGGTCGACGAGTATCTCGCGGTGACCGACTCGATCGAGCGGGACGTCGACGGTATGGAGGAGGAAGTGTTCTCGCCGCACCACCACGTGCCCATCGAGAACATCTATCTCCTCAAGCGGGAGGTCGTCGAACTTCGGCGGTCGGTGACACCACTGTCGACGCCGTTGGCGCGTCTGGTGCAGGAGCCGAGCGTCCCCAAAGCGGTGCGACGCTACCTGCGCGACGTGCAGGACCATCACACGACGGTCGCCGAACGCATCTCCGAGTACGACGAGGTGCTCAGCTCACTGGTCGACGCTGCGCTGGCGCGAGTGACGATGCAGCAGAACCTGGACATGCGCAAGATCTCGTCGTGGGTGGCGATCGCCGCCGTGCCGACGATGGTCGCGGGGATCTACGGGATGAATTTCGACAACATGCCCGAGTTGCACTGGACGTACGGCTACCACCTGATGGTCGCAGTGGTGTTGTGCGTGTGCATCGGACTGTGGAGGACGTTCCACAAGAACAACTGGCTCTAGGGGCCGACGATTCGATTGGACGATGCCCAACCGAATCGTCCGATCGTTGGTGATTGCCCCGACTGCCGACCGGTGACGAGCCCACCGGTTCGGGCCGGATGAGACTGCAGAAGCCCTGCATTGTCGTCCGGAAGGGATCGATGAGAATCCGCTCACTCGTACTGGCGTCGACCGTCGCGTTGCTGTCCACGGTGGTACCGGGAACCGCATCGGCAGGGTCGAACCTCGATCCGGGTCCCGCACTGACCGTCGATCCGGCCGCCCTCGACCACGCTCTGACGTGCACCCCCGATCTGCACGACGCCACCCGCGATCCGGTCCTGCTCACCCCGGCTTTCGCCACCGACCAGCAGTCGTTCGGGTGGAACTATCTGCAGTCGCTGCCCGCCGCCGGAATACCGGTGTGCAGCCTCTCCCTGCCGGACGAGGGGTACGGCGACCTGCAGATCGCCGCCCAGTACGTGGTGCACGCGGTTCGGACGATGGCCGCCGACAGCGGTCGCCAGGTCGTCATGATGGGCCACCAGCACGGCCCGCTCGACGAGCTGTGGGCGTTGACGTTCTGGCCGGATCTGCCTGCTCTGGTGTCGGATCTCATCTCGCTCGCCACCCCGTACAACGGCACCGACTCGGCGCGTTCGGGATGCGACGACTCGCAGGAGTGCCCGCCTGCGAACTGGCAGATCGCCACCGGATCGAAGTTCCTCACCGCGCTGGCGGCGCGTCCGTTGCCGGAGGGACCCGGTTACACCTCGATCTACACCAATTTCGACGAGCTGATCTATCCGCAACCGCACGCCAGCACTCTTGCCGGAGCCGCGAACATCGCCGTTCAGGACGTCTGCCCGCTGCGGCCCGTCGAACACTTCAACATCATCGGCGACAACGTCGCCTTCCGTATCGTCCTCGATGCACTCGAACACGACGGACCTGCTGTCCGCGAGCGGATTCCGGACCATCTGTGTTTCACCACCAGCATGCCGAACCTGCGCTACGACGCGCATGCCGCGATCACCGGCCTGAAGTACCTGGCCCAGGTACCTCGGCACCTGATCGACGACTCCGTCACCGCAGAACCGGAATTGGCGTCCTACGCTCGGTGACTCCGGGTCAGAGACTGGCCGCGGACCGATTCGGATCGCGCACGTCGATCCCGGCCTCGGCCCAGGCCTCACGCAGGGCCGCGGCACCGCGCAGACGCACCCAGGCGGCCTCGGTACCGGTCAACGGCACGGCAGCGAGAAAGCGAACCGGATCGTAGGGCTCGGGCAGCGTCAGATCGGCGATGTCGCTGTCGCCGAGCAGCACCGCGGTGAACGGCGCGTTGGTCCAGAGCGGCTCGCCCAGATCGAGCAGCGCGTCCTCGACGAGCACGACCCCCTCCACCGCGGGCGAGGCAGCGAGCACGGCCAGTGACTTGTGCACGCCCGACGCCACGCCTGCCCCACCGCGAAGAGTCAGCACCAGTTCTGCTCGGGGGCCGCGCGAGGGATCGGCGACGAGTTCGTTGGGATCGGCCATGGGGTGACGAGAACAGCCGAGACTGACGTACCGGACCACGTCGGAGTCCGCGCCGAATCTCAGCACGTCCAGCGACTCGAGGCCGAGGAACGTCACCGACGCCGACGACGGATTCTCGTCGCCGATCTCGGTCACCAGATGTGCGCGTACCGCTGCAATGACACTGTCGCTCACCTGACCCATCCAACACCACCGATGCCCGAGAAGTCCGTTCGGAGGTATCACCGCACCGGAGGTGGGTACCGTCGTACCCGTGGTCTCCGTTCTCGCAGTTGCCGACGAAACGATCGAATCCCTGTGGAGTCCGCAGGTGAAGTCGCTCGGAGTCGACCTGATTCTCGGCGCGGGCGACCTCCCGTTCGACTACCTCGAGTACCTCACCGACGCGTTGAACGCTCCGTGTGTGTTCGTTCCAGGCAATCACGACGCGGACCTCACCGGATACTCGGCCGGACGCGCAGGGTGGATGCGCGCCGGGTTGCCCGCCACCTGGCCCGGACCGGTCGGTGCCGTCAACGTCGACCGTCGAATAGTCTCCGCCGCAGGCCTACGGATAGCCGGCCTCGGTGGGTCCATCCGCTACAACGGTGGCCCCAATCAGTGGACCCAACGGCAGCAACGACGGCGATCGCGCACCCTGACTCGAACGTTCGCGTGGCATCGCAACGTGCGCAAGGATCTTCGCCCCGTCGACATTCTGCTCACCCACAGTCCCCCGCTCGGCGTCGGTGACGACACCGACCCCGCGCACATCGGCTTCGACTGCCTGGACGAGGTGACGCGTCGACTGTCGCCACAGTTGTTGTTGCACGGGCATATTCATCCACACGGTCACACCCCGGATGACCTGACCCTGCACGGCGCGACGGTGATCAACACCGTCGGATACACCCTTCTCGAGATCGAACCGGGCAGCGAGAGAACGGATTTCGAGACACCGAAGATCGTGAGGCGCAGACATGGCACGTGACACCGGATTCCCGGCCGCCGACGCGGAGAACGACTTCACCCGCCAGCGCCGACGCGCCGACGTCGCACGTCTGGTCGGGTGGCTGCGTCGCCAACCCGACGACGTCAACACCATCCTGCCGTTCGACGAGGTGGTCGCCGCCCTCGGCAAGGTGGGCGAGCGACACCTGGGTCTGCAGGTCATCCGCGTCGAGACCATCGTCGGAAGCGTCGACCGCACTCGCGATTTCGACCGCTTCTTCCGCCCGACGTCGGCGCGCATCCGCGAACGCTGGCAGCGACTTGCAGCCGCCCAACGCCGCGGCGAGGCGATGCCCCCGATCCAGGTGTACCGCATCGGTGGCATGCACTTCGTCGTCGACGGCCATCATCGAGTGTCGATCGCCTTCGCCATGCACCGAACGACGATCGACGCCGTGGTCACCGAGATCATCACGCGCATCTCCCCCGAGGGCATCACCCGACGCGGCGACCTGCTGATCAAGGATCACCGACGCATCTTCCTCAGTCGAGTTCCGTTGGTGGGCCGGGCCCGCGAGGCCGTCCAGGTCACCGATCCCTTCGACTACGCGCAGCTGAGCGAATCGGTGGAAGCGTGGGGATTCCGGTTGATGCAGGAGGTCGGTGAATTCGTCGACCGCGGTACCGTCGCGCGGCGTTGGTTCGGTGAGGAGTACCTACCGGTGGTGCGCATGGTGCGCGCAGCGGAGATCCTCGAGGACCGCACCGACGCAGAGGCGTACCTCTGGATGAGCCGGGAGCGCTACCGCCTGGTGCGCGAACACGTCTGGAACGACGAGATCGTCAGCGAACTGCGTCAGAAAGCTCTGGGGAAGCATCAGTAGGCCTGCGTCGATGCTCGGCCGTGGTAACGGCCCCGGCTCACTTCCCTGGTGCACCGATCTCTGATAGTTACTTAGATGCGTTCATCATTCTAATTTTTTCGGTTCCATCGCTTGGTCGATACGTAACGAGGTAGTTCTTTCATGTCCTCCCGCCGCATACTGCTGCCCGGACTCTGTTTCATCGTCATGACTCTCGCCGTTCTGCAAACGATGGTGGTCCCCATCGTCTTGACCATCGGCACCCAACTCGGGGTCGGCACCACCGCCGCCGGATGGGTACTGACGGCCAACCTCCTCGCGGCGGTGATCGCCACCCCGGTCATCGGTAGGCTCGCCGACCTGCACGGCAAGCGTCCGGTGCTGATCGGTGTGCTCACCGTCGTCCTCGCCGGATCTCTCCTCGCTGCCCTGACCCACTCGTTGCTGTGGCTGATCGTCGGCCGCGTCCTGCAGGGAGTGTCCTACGCACTGTTCCCCATCGCCCTTGCCGTCCTCCGTGACGAGATGCCTCCTCGTAAGCTCGTCGGCTCGATGGCCGTCCTGTCCGGCACACTCGGCGTGGGCGGCGGCTTCGGACTGGTGTTGACCGGGCTACTGACGGCCAACGGTGCCGACTACCACCGCGTGTTCTGGCTCACTGTTGCGTTCGTGGTGCTCGCGCTCGCAATCGCCTGGTTCGGCGTACCGGCGCGCCCGAGATCCAGCCGCGGCACCGTCGACTGGTGGGGAGCTGCACTGCTCGCGGTGACTCTGCTGCTGCTGTTCCTCGCCCTGACCCAGGGCCGCACCTGGGGGTGGGGTTCGCTTGCCACCATCGGCTGCGCGGTCGGCGGTGTGGTCGCGGGGGCCATCTGGTGGACCTTCGAGAAGCGCGCCGACGAGCCATTGGTCGCACCCCGAATGCTCACCCACGGACCGTTGCTCGCCACCAACGTCGCCACCCTCTTCGTCGGTATCGGGATGTTCGTCAATTTCCTCGCCTGCTCGTACTTCGTGCAGACACCACGAGCTGTGGCCGGCTACGGTTTCACCGCGAACGTTCTCGAGGCGAGTGTCGTCTATCTGCTGCCCGGCGCAGCGGTCGGAGTGGTCGCGGCCGTCGTCAGTGGCCGCCTCATCCGGTCGTTCGGGCCGCGCCGAGTACTGATCGCAGGAGCCGTGATCGGGATGGTCGGATTCGTCTTCGTCGCACTCGCCCACGATCACACCTGGCAGCTGATCACCGCAGGCATCGTCATCAACATGTTCGTCAGTCTTGCGTTCGCTGCCCTGCCGAACCTGCTCATGGCCGAGGTCAGCGCAGCGGACACCGGGGTGGCGAACAGCGTCAATTCGATCGTCCGGACAGTCGGCACCTCGATCGCCAGTGCCACGCTGTCCACCGTCCTCGCCATGTTCACCATCGACGGGACAGCCGTCGCCCGCGAGAGCGTGTACACCGCAGCGTTCGTCGCAGGTGCGGTGGCCTGCCTCGTCGTCGTACTCGCGGCCCTGGCCATCAGGAGTACCCCCGCCGCGCGGGAATCGGTGCGAGTGGCGGGGTCCGAACCGACCAGCACGTCGAACATGGCGGCGTGACGCCCTGCCGACCGCTACACAGCGACCTGACAGCCGACACCCTCGTCCGACCAGGACGAAGACCGTCCATCCGCTGGTCGGGGCCCCTGGCAGGAAACTCGTAATCTACTGGGAGTCAACGAATCTGCCTTTCGGGCGTCCTCACGCATACCTAGTGTCGTGGAGGTACGAACCACGACGAAAGGGAACACATGAACACCCGAAAGATCCTCACCCGCGCAGCAGTCACCGGAGCATTGGTGGCCATCCCTCTGGTGGCGGTCACCGGCACCGCGTCGGCCGATCCGCTGTGGTCCGACCGCGACGATCGTGACCACAGCGCGCCGCAGTATCAGCAGAACCAGCAGCCCGATCAGTTCCGACTACCCGAACTGTTCCCACAGGCACCGGCGCCGCAGCTGCAGAACCCGGCACCGAATGTGGTGCCCTACGACTTCTTCCAGGGCTACCAGCTGCCGAGCACGGGCTCTGCCTTCTGACCCATGTGCGCGGAACTTCGTAGCCCACTACGAAGTTCCGTGCACATGCGCGCAGCGCTCTACAGCGTCAGGTTGGCACCCGAGGCCTGGTCGAACACCGAGATCTTGCCCGGGTCGAACCACAGTTCCACCTGACCACCCTCGGCGGCCTTGGATTCGGCGGCCAGACGCGCAACCACCTGTGCGCCACCGAGATCGGCGATGCCGGCATCGGCTGCGAGCTCCTGCAGCTCGCTGGACTCGACCTTGGCACCCTTGAGCGTGAAGTAGACGTACTTGTCGCTGCCCATCGACTCGAGCACGTCGACGGTTGCGGTGAAGGTCGCGCCGCTCATCTTCTGGTAGCCATCGATCAGGGCTGCGTCCTCGAAGTGCTCGGGACGGATACCGACGACCACCTCGCGGCCCGGGTTCTTGGCCTTGATCGCGTCCATCCGCTCGAGTGGGATGTCGATCTCACCGAGCGCGGTGGACACTCCGTTCGAGGTGAGCTGTCCAGGAACGAAGTTCATCGAGGGCGATCCGATGAAGCCGCCCACGAACAGGTTTCGCGGCTTGTCGTAGAGCTCCTGCGGAGAACCGATCTGCTGCACCAACCCGCCGCGCAGCACCACGACGCGATCGCCGAGGGTCATGGCCTCGGTCTGGTCGTGCGTGACGTACACCGTGGTGGTGCCGAGCCGCTTCTGCAGGCGCGAGATCTCGGCGCGAGTCTGCACGCGCAGCTTCGCGTCGAGGTTGGACAGCGGCTCGTCCATCAGGAAGGCCTTGGGGGTACGAACGATGGCGCGGCCCATGGCAACTCGCTGACGCTGACCACCGGAGAGGTTCGCCGGCTTGCGGTCGAGGTGCTGACTGAGGTCGAGGATCTTGGCTGCCTCCTCGACCTTGGTGTTGATCTCCGACTTCGAGAGCTTCGCGAGCGTCAGCGGGAAGGCGATGTTCTGACGCACCGTCATGTGCGGGTACAGCGCGTACGACTGGAACACCATCGCGATGTCGCGATCCTTCGGTGCCTTCTCGTTGACGCGCTCCCCCGCGATGCGCAGCTCGCCGGACGAGATGTCCTCCAGACCGGCGATCATGTTGAGTGTGGTGGACTTTCCGCACCCGGACGGTCCGACGAGAATGATGAATTCGCCGTCGGCGATGGTGATGTCGACGTCGCTGACCGCGGCGGCGCCGTCGGGGTAGAGCTTGGTGACTTTGTCGAGAACGATTTCGGCCATGACGGTTATCCCTTCACTGCGCCGGACGTCAAGCCCGCCACGATACGTCGTTGGAAGAAGAGCACGAAAATGATGATCGGGATCGTGATGACGACTGCTGCCGCCGCGATCGAACCCGTGGGCTCCTCGAACTGAGAGCTACCGGTGAACTGCGAGATGGCCGCCGGGACGGTGACCGAACGTTCCGTCGCCGTCAACGAGATGGCGAGCAGAAGGTCGTTCCAGGCGAAGATGAACACCAGAATTGCGGCGGTGACGATGCCGGGGGCGGCCAGCGGAGCGATGACCTTGCGGAATGCCTGTGCGGGCGTCGCGCCGTCCATCTTCGCTGCCTTTTCGAGCTCCCACGGAATCTCGCGGAAGAACGCCGACAGGGTGTAGATCGCCAACGGCAACGCGAAGGTGATGTACGGGATGATCAGTCCCGGCCAGGTGTCGAACAGTCCCAGCGAGCGGGAGATGTCGAACAGCGGTGTCACCAGCGAGATCTGCGGGAACATCGCGATCAGCAGTGCCGCACCCACGAGCGCCTTCTTGCCCGGAAAGTCAAGGCGAGCAACGGCATACGCGGCCATCGTGCCGATCACCACGGCGATCACCGTGGTGATCAATCCGATGCCGATCGAGTTCACCAATGCCGAGGTGAACTGGTTCGTCTGGAAGATGCCCTTGTAGTTCTCCAGGGTGAACGACTGCGGAATGAACCTGCCGTCCGCGATGGTCGCCGTCGACTTGAACGACAGGCTGATGATCCACAGCAGCGGAACGAGTGCGTAGAGCAGGACGAGGACGTTGACGACCGTCCAACCGACCTTCTTGCGAGGCGTAACAGTGGTCATTACTTGCGGCCTCCGTCGTCGGATCCCGGTGCCGATGCACCGAACAACTTGATGAACACGAACGCGATGATCGCGACGCAGAAGAAGATCAGGATGCTGATCGCCGACCCGAGTCCGAGGTTGAACGCACCGAAGAGGTTGTTATAACCCAGAATCGAGACCGATCCGGTTTCGTTGCTGCCTCGGGTCAGGACGTAGATGTTGTCGAAGATGCGGAACGCGTCGAGGGTGCGGAAGAGCACCGCGACGAGGATCGCCGGCTTCATCAACGGGATGGTGATCCGCATCAGCCTGGTCCAGCCACCCGCCCCGTCGACCTCGGCGGCCTTGAGCAGGTCGTCGGGGACCAGCGCCAGGCCTGCGAGCAGCAGCAGCGCCATGAACGGCGTCGTCTTCCACACTTCGGCCAACACGACGATCGCCAGGGACGGGAACTGCTCGGTGAGCGGGGCACTGCCGTCGGGCAGCAGATTGGCGAGGTAGCCCGTGCCGGGGGTCCACGCGTAGTACCAGCTGTACGCGGCGGCGACGGTCACGATGCCGTACGGAATGAGCACCACGGTGCGCACCAGTCCACGGCCGAAGATGGTGCGGTGCATGACCAGAGCCACCGCCAGGCCGAGGATGAACTCGATGATCACCGAGATGATCGTGATGCCCGCCGTCACGCCGAACGCCGTCCACCAGTAGCCGTCGGAGAGCACGGTCACGTAGTTGGAGATGCCGACGAATTCACGATCTTCGGGAAATGCGAGGTTGTACTTCTGCAGGCTGAGCCAGAACGCGTAGATGATCGGGTACCCGGTGACCGCGATCATCAGCAGGGCTGCGGGTGCGATGAGCAGCAGACCCAACCGTCGTTCGGCCTTCTTGCCGTCGGAGACGTTCTTCAGAGCCGCCTGCTTGTCGACAGGCTGCGATGCGGGCTGTGACTCGGTGGTGGCGCTCATGGAATCAACCCTTCGGAATTGACGGCCTTGGTGACCAGATCAGCGAGCTTGTCCACGTCGGCCACCGGATCGATGTTCTGCGGCGGGTTGAGCGCATCGGTCAACAGAATCGAGATGCTCTGGTACGCAGGCGAAACGGGCCGGACGGCCGCCGACTCGATGGAACCGAGCACCCCTTCCCATGCGGGATAGACGGCCTGGAACTCCGGATCGTCGTACAGGCGTGCAAGCACCGGCGGCACACCACCGTTGACGGCGTTGTTGCGCTGGTTCTCCTCGTTGGTGAGGCACTCGACGGCCTCCCACGCGAGGTCCTCGTGCTGGGTGGTCTTGGCGACGCCGATGTTGAACCCACCGATGGTGACCTTGGCGGGCTCGCCCGCATCGACCTCCGGATACGGGGCGCTGCGGAAGACCTCGGCGATCCGCGCGTCCTGCTGGTCGGCAGGCACGTTCGACAGGTCGAGGAACGAGACGGCACCGGCGACGGCGTTCTCCTTCAGACCGGGCAGCACGAACGGGTAGTTGACCTGGAAGGCCATCCGTCCCGCTTCCATCCCGAGCCGGGAGGTTCCCTCGTCGCTCTGCGAGACCGACGGGTCGCGGCCATCGGCGGTGGCGACCCGCTTGATGATCTCGAGGGCCTTCTCGGTGGCGGCGCGGTGCTCGGGAGTGTCGTTCAGTGTCACCGTCGTTCCGTCTTCGCCGACGACCGATCCTCCTGCGCTCTCGAGCAGCGAGTTGAACCAGACCATGAAGCCCTCGTACTGCTTGGCCTGGACGCCGATCTCCGAGGGCCTACCGGCGGCCGCATTGGCCTCGGCCACGTCGATCAGCTGATCCCACGTCTGCGGCGGCACCCCGTCCGGCACCTCGTCGGGCCGGTACCAGAGCAACTGGGTGTTGGAGTTGAGCGGAACCGCGTAGAGCTGGTCCTGCCATTCGGCCGTGGCGAGCGGACCTTCGAGGGTGGAGCCGTCGCGCAGCTTTTCGGACAGGTCGTCGGGCACGGGCAATGCCCATCCGGCTTCGGCGAATTCGGCCGTCCACACCACGTCGAGTGTCATCAGATCGAGCGTCCGGTCGTTGCCCGCGAGGCGCCGCGCGAGCTGGAGACGCTGATCATTTGCGCTCTTGGGCAGCGTTCGCTGCTCCACGCGGTAGCGACCGTTCGAGGCGTCCGAACACACCTGTGCCGCAGCGGCGTACTGCTCTGCGCCGTCTGCGGCAGTGTAGAAACTCAGAACCGGAACCGAACTGTCGGACGAACCACACGCTGCGAGCAACGGACTCGTCACCAGAGCCGCTGCCGCCAACACCCCTATCCTCGTTGCTTTTCCACGCCTACGACCACGATGTCTCGGCACTTTCCGCCTCCGTACGTTCAGTTACTCGCGCAGCACACTGTGTGGGACTGCCGTGCACGAAAGAAACGTAACCGAACTCACTGGCATTGAGGGGAGATTGGGGCTATTCCGTTACCTGTCGGTTGCCTGGTCGTCCACCAGGTGTGATCAGATCGACAGTTTCGCGAGCAGGTCGCGCGCTTTCTCCGCGGTACGGGGTTCGCAGAGGACGTCGTATCGACCGGCGACCAACTGCATGCTCGACGCGAAATCTCGCTGCCCCTTGGTGGCCGCGTACGGAATGGACGCCGAGATCAGGCCGAAGATGATGCCGCCGCCGACGCCGATGAGCAGAGCTCCGAGGATGTTCTCGCTGAAGATACCGAGGACCAGGCCGAGGAAAACGCCCAGCCATGCACCCGAAACAATGCCTCCACCAATCACTTTGGGCCACGTGAGCCGGCCCAGGACGCGCTCGACCTGCATCAGGTCGACGCCGACGATCGTCACGTCCTGTACCGAGAACTCCTCGTCGGACAGGTAGTCGACGGCGCGCTGCGCCTCGGCGTAGGTGGGGTAGGAACCGATCGGCCAACCGGAAGGCGGCGTCGGCAGTCCCTGCCCTGGGCGGCCCGACTGCGAGAGGGGATTAGTCATGACTCCATTGTGCCCCGAAACGGACACCCGGCACACCCGTTGTAGCGGTTCACAGCAGGTTGACGGTCGGTCAGGACGTGGTCGGTCAGGTTGTGGGCGGCACGAAAGCGGTCGTGCGCGTCATTCCTGCGGCGCGGCCCTTCGCCGAGACGACGAGCGCCATCTTGCGGCTCGCCTCGTCGATCATCTCGTCGCCCAACATCACCGCACCGCGACCGCCACCCGCCGCGGACGTGTGGAACTCGTAGGCGTCGAGAATCATCTCGGCCTTGTCGTAATCGGCCTGACGCGGCGCGAAGATCTCGTTGGCGGCCTCGATCTGCGTCGGATGCAGCACCCACTTGCCGTCGAAACCGAGGCCGGCCGTGCGCCCGGCCGCCCGACGAAAGGCGTCGAGATCTCGAATCTGCAGGTAGGGGCCATCGATCGCCTGCAGACCGTGGGTCCGGGCAGCGAGCAGAATGGTCATCAGAATGTGGTGATAGGCGTCGCCCGTGTCGTATCCGACCGGTTGCTCGCCGACGACCAGAGTGCGCATGTTGACGCTCGCCATCAGATCCGCAGGGCCGAACACCAGGGTCTGCACGCGCGGGCTCGCCGTCGCGATCTCGTCGATGTTGCGCAGACTGCGTGCGCTCTCGATCTGCGGCTCGATCCCGATGGCACCGACCTCGAGACCGTGCTCCTTCTCGAGCTGAGTGAGCAGCAGATCCAGCGCCTGCACGTGCGCGGCGCATTCGACCTTCGGCAGCAGGATGGCGTCGAGATTGCGTCCGGCACCCGACACGACGTCGATGACGTCGCCGTACGTCCACTGCGTCGTCCAGTCGTTGACGCGCACGACCTTGATCTGATCGCCCCAACCGTCGGAGTTGAGTGCGTCGACGATGCGCGCTCGGGCCGCCACTTTCGCCAGCGGCGCGACGGCGTCCTCGAGATCGAGAAAGACCGCGTCGGCGGGCAGTCCCTTCGCCTTGTCGATCATCTTGTCCGAACTGCCCGGAACGGCCAGTACCGACCGCCGCATGCCCGAAGCTCTCACGAAAGCACAACCCCTGTCTGATTCACCCTCTGTACTGCCGAGCCTCTAACCTTGCCATCATGGCAGCACTGAGCAAGGTATTCGCGGCCAGGCTCGCCGGCCTGGGTGTCCTGGGCCCCGACGGCGAATCGATCGGCCGGGTTCGTGATGTGGTCGTCTCGATGCGTGTCGGCAGAGCGCAGCCGAGAGTCCTCGGCCTTGTGGTCGAATTGGCAACTCGCCGAAGAATTTTCGTGCCGATGCTACGAGTGACGAGCATCGAGCCCAATTCCGTTCAACTCACGACCGGAAACGTCAGTCTTCGTCGATTCACCCAGCGCGCCAACGAGATCCTGGTCTTCGCGCAGATCCTCGACTCCAAGGTGCGCGTCGACGACCCCGAGCTCGACGAGCTGCACGACGTCGATTCCATCGTCGTCGACCTCGGCATCGAACTCACCCGAACTCGCGACTGGGTGGTCGCGCGGGTGGCGGTCCGCAAGCAACGGCAACGGCTCGCGCGGCGTGGTGCCATCCACGTCGTCGATTGGCAGCACGTGCAGGGGCTGACACAGAACGAGCTGTCCATGCCCGATCAGGGTGTGGCGCAGCTGCTGATGCAGTTCGAGGACCTTCGCGCGGCCGACGTGGCGAACGCGATGCGCGAGCTGCCCGTCAAGCGCCGGATGGAGGTGGCGCGCGCTCTCGACGACGAGCGGCTCGCGGACGTCGTCCAGGAACTGCCCGACGACGATCAGGTGGAGTTGATGCACTACCTCGGTGTCGACCGTGGTGCCGACGTGCTCGAGGCCATGGACCCGGACGACGCCGCCGACCTGCTGGGCGAGCTGCCCGAGACCGAGGCGGAATCGCTTCTGCGCCTGATGGATCCAGAGGATTCCGCGCCTGTCCGTCGTCTGCTCGAACACTCCCCCGATACCGCCGGTGGTCTGATGACCCCCGAGCCGGTGGTTCTCACCGCGTCGACGACGGTGGCCGAGGCGCTCGCCCGGGTACGTAATCCCGACCTGACGCCTGCGCTGGCCTCCCTGGTGTTCGTCGTGCGGCCCCCGACCGCGACACCGACCGGCCCGTATCTCGGCTGCGTGCATCTGCAGCAATTGCTTCGAGAACCCCCGGCGAGCCTGGTCGGCGGTGTGGTGGACAGCGCTCTGCCGCGATTGTCCCCCGAGGACAGCCTCACCGCCGTGACGCGGTACTTCGCGACGTACAACCTCGTCTGCGGCCCGGTGGTCGACGACGAGGACCACCTGGTCGGGGCCGTGACCGTGGACGACGTCCTCGATCACCTGCTGCCCGAGGACTGGCGAGATCAGGAAGTGGCGGGACAGTGAAAGAAACAGCACGCCAGAGAATGGACACGCCGCGCGGGTCGCGGATGTTCAATGTGAACCTCGACTTCGACCTCGGCAAGTCGGGCGAGAAGGCCGCACGATTCCTCGGCACCGGCCGCTACCTGGCCATCCAGACCGGAATCGTGATCGTCTGGATCTTCCTCAACGTCGTGGCGGTCAACCTCCAGTGGGACCCCTACCCCTTCATCCTGCTCAACCTCGCGTTCTCGACCCAGGCCGCGTACGCAGCTCCGTTGATTCTTCTGGCCCAGAATCGGCAGGACGACCGCGACCGCGTCTCCCTCGAGGAGGACCGTTCTCGCGCCCAACAGACCAAGGCCGACACCGAGTTCCTCGCTCGTGAACTCGCCGCGCTGCGCATCGCCGTCGGCGAGGTCGCCACCCGCGACTACCTGCGCCGCGAACTGGACGAGATCAAGGCACTCCTCGAGCAGGCGACGGGTCAACCTACGGTCTCTCCCAAGAAGGCACGAAAGAAGGCGGCCGCGCGGGTGCACGACGACATGGGCATGCCGGACGCGTCGGACCCCGATACGCACTAGGTCCGCTCTGTAACAGCCCGATAACGGAACAGTCTCGAATCAGGTACCCTCGATCCCGGTCATCAGGTCGGGCCCCGGTTGTCATCCGGGGAAATCAGGAGGTACAGCACGCGTGGGTCGTCACAGAAAAGCATCGAATTCCAAGGTCAGACGGAATTCGGTGATTGCTCTGGCAGGTCTCGTCCCCGCAGGACTCGTCACCGCCGCCACCAGCGCCGGAGCCACGGAATACATCCCGTTCGTCAGCGCGAAGACGTCCCCTGCCGCGCAGGAATCGAACTCCGTCGTCGAAACTCCGCAGCCGATCGCCCAGGACGGACAGGCGCAGCCGGTCGCCCAGGCCGAGCTTCCCGTGCCCGCTGCGGTCCCCGCACCCGCGCCGGTTCCCGAGATCCCGCCCACACCGGAGCTGCCCACCAACCTCGCGGTCAGTCCCATCGCGATTCCGGTCGTCAACGTCTCGGCGTACAAGAACGCCGAGCGCATCCTCGCCCAGCAGCAACCCGGCTGCGGCATCAGCTGGACCGTGATCGCCGGCATCGGCCGGGTCGAATCCACCCATGCCAACAACGGCAAGGTCGACGACTCGGGCGAGCTGCACGAGCCCATCCTCGGGCCACGACTGAACGGCACCCTCGCGGGCAATCAGGTGATTCGTGACACCGACGGCGGCGCGCTCGACGGTGACACCGAATACGACCGTGCCGTCGGACCCATGCAGTTCCTACCCTCGACGTGGAACCTCTATCACGCCGACGGCAACGGCGACGGAGTCTCCGACCCACAGAATCTGTTCGACGCGGCCCTGGCCACCGGCATGTACCTGTGCGACGACGGCACCAACATGCGTGACCTGGGATCGACCACCAAAGCGATCCTGCGTTACAACAACTCGATGGCCTACGTGGCGAACGTGCTCGCGTGGTCGGCCGGATACGCCACCGGCATCGTCCCGACCTCGGACCAGCTCCCGCGCATCCACTGATCGGCCGTCCGCGCCTGCCCTGCTGTCCATCGGCGCACAGCCCACCGCCTAGCATGAGGCAATGGCTGTACTGACCGAATCCGACGTTCGGACCGCGCTCTCGAAGGTGATCGACCCCGAGATCCGCAAACCCATCACCGATCTGGGGATGGTCAAGAGCATCGACATCTCCGACGACGGAGCCGTCGGCGTCGGCATCTACCTCACCACCTCCGGGTGCCCGATGAAGACCGAGATCAGCGACCGCGTCAAGAACGCAGTCGCCGACGTCGCAGGCGTCGGCACCGTCTCGGTCGAACTCGACGTGATGAACGACGAGCAGCGCACCGAACTCCGCAAGTCACTGCGCGGCGATTCCGCAGAGCCGATCATTCCCTTCGCGCAACCCGGATCCCTGACGCGCGTGTACGCGGTGGCGTCGGGCAAGGGTGGCGTCGGCAAATCCAGTGTGACGGTCAACCTCGCTGCATCGCTGACCGCTCGTGGGCTGTCGGTGGGTGTGCTCGACGCCGACATCTACGGCCACTCCGTGCCCCGGATGCTCGGGAACGACGCACGACCGACCCAGGTCGAGAAGATGATCATGCCGCCGCAGGCGCACGGCGTGAAGTTCATCTCGATCGCGCAATTCACCCAGGGCAACACCCCGGTCGTGTGGCGTGGACCGATGCTGCACCGTGCGCTGCAGCAGTTCCTCGCCGACGTCTTCTGGGGCGACCTGGACGTACTGCTGCTCGACCTTCCGCCCGGTACCGGAGACGTGGCAATCTCTGTCGCTCAGCTCATCCCGAGCGCGGAAATCCTCGTGGTCACCACCCCGCAGCAGGCCGCGGCCGAGGTCGCCGAGCGCGCGGGTGCAATTGCACTACAGACTCGGCAGCGCGTGGCAGGCGTCGTGGAGAACATGTCGTGGCTCGAGCTCCCCGACGGCACCCGGATGGACATCTTCGGATCCGGTGGCGGACAGGACGTATCGGACAGACTCACCAAGGCAGTGGGTGCCAGCGTTCCACTTCTCGGCCAGATTCCGCTCGACACCGCCGTCCGAGAGGGCGGTGACGCAGGCACGCCGATCGTGCTGAGTAACCCGGAATCGCCTGCGGCACAGGCACTCGAGGCCGTCGCAGCGAAACTCGCCGTACGCGAGCGCGGTCTGGTGGGAATGTCACTCGGCATCGATTCGGCGCGCAAACTGTAAGTCGCGCTTATACCCGACAAACGACGCGGGAAACAGGGTTGGGGCCTTAGGATTTGCCTTCAATCCTATTGTCGATAGAGAGTGGCCTTCATGAAGAAGCCGCATCGGGTCAGGCCGGTCGTCGTTCCGGTTCTGATCGCACTGCTGATCACCCTGCTGGGATCGCTGCTCGGTCCCGCTATGGCATCCGCACAACCCGCCCCGCCTGCACAGAACTATTCGATCGCGACCGACACCACGTTCGCACCGTTCGAATTCCAGGACGAGAGCGGCAAACTCGTCGGAATCGACATGGACCTACTCGCCGCGATCTCGGTGGATCAGGGCTTCGACTACACCGTCGAGCAGGTCGGTTTCGATACCGCACTCCAGGGCGTCACCAGCGGCCAGTTCAACGGAATGATCGCCGGCATGTCGATCACCGACGAACGCAAGGCCACCTTCGACTTCTCCGAGCCGTACTTCGATTCCGGTGTCCAGATGGCGATTCTGGATTCCAACGACGAGATCAAGGGCTACGAGGATCTGCGCGGCAAGTCCGTCGCAGTCAAGAACGGCACCGAGGGCGCGACCTTCGCCGCGTCGATCGCAGATCAGTACGGCTTCACCATCCGGAGCTTCGACGACTCGGCAACGATGTTCGAGGAAGTGCGCACCGGTAACTCCGCGGCCGCCTTCGAGGACTACCCGGTGCTCGCCTACGGCATCACCCAGGGCAACGGATTCAAGACCGTCACCGAGAAAGAAGCCGGTGCCAGTTACGGATTCGCCGTCGCCAAGGGCACCAACGCCCAGTTGCTCGAACAGTTCAACACCGGCCTCGAGAACCTGCGCGCCAACGGCCAGTACGACCAGATTCTCGACACCTACCTCAACGCCGATGCCTCCACCGCCGACACGTCCATCCCCGGCCTGATCGCCAGCAGCTGGCAGTTGCTGCTCAAGGGCCTGTGGCTGACCATCGTGCTGACCGTCATCTCCATCGCCATCGCGCTGGTACTCGGCGCGATCTTCGGCCTGTTCCGCGTCTCGACCAACATCGTGCTCCGCGGCATCGGCACCACCTACGTCGACATCTTCCGTGGCACACCGCTTCTGGTGCAGGCATTCTTCATCTACTTCGGTGTCCCCGCGGCGCTGAACTTCCAGATGTCGGCGTTCACCGCGGGCATCATCACGCTCTCGCTCAACGCCGGTGCGTACATGGCCGAGATCGTCCGCGGTGGCATTCTCGCCGTCGACAAGGGCCAGATGGAAGCATCGCGCAGTCTCGGCATCAGTTACCTCAAGTCGATGCGAAAAGTGGTGATGCCACAGGCAATTCGCACGATGATCCCGTCGTACATCAATCAGTTCGTCATCACGCTCAAGGACACGTCACTGCTCTCGGTCATCGGTCTCGCCGAACTGACACAGACCGGTCGTCTGATCATCGCCCGCAACTTCGAGTCGTTCAACATGTGGCTCATCGTCGGCGTTCTGTACTTCATCATCATCATGGCTCTCACCAAGCTGTCGAACCGGCTCGAGAAGAGGATCAACAAATGAGCACCGACCTGACCAAGGACCTGCCGGTCGACAGCGGTTCCGGAACCAAGATCTCCATCAAGGGCCTGCAGAAGGCGTTCGGCGACAACACGGTCCTCAAGGGCATCGACGCCGAAATCGCCAACGGTGAAGTGGTGTGCGTGATCGGGCCATCCGGCTCGGGCAAGAGCACGTTCCTGCGTTGCCTGAACAAGCTCGAAGACATCACTGCCGGATCGGTCGTCGTCGACGGCACCGACCTGACATCGAAGAACGTCGACCTGGACAAGGTGCGCCAGAACATCGGCATGGTGTTCCAGCACTTCAACCTCTTCCCACACATGACCGCACTCGAGAACGTCATGCTCGCGCCCGTCGAGACGAAGAAGATGTCGAAGTCGCAGGCGAAGGAGTCGGCTGCGAAGTTGCTCGAACAAGTGGGCCTGTCCGAGCGTGCGGACTACAAACCCGCCAACCTCTCAGGCGGGCAGAAGCAGCGCGTCGCCATCGCCCGAGCGTTGGCCATGAGCCCGTCGATCATGCTGTTCGACGAGGCCACCAGTGCTCTCGACCCAGAAATGGTCGGCGAAGTCCTGCAGGTGTTGCGAGACCTCGCGCAGGGCGGCATGACGATGGTCGTCGTGACCCACGAAATGGGCTTCGCACGCGAGGTCGCGGATCGCGTGATCTTCATGGCCGAGGGCGTCATCGTCGAGGAGGGAACCCCCGACGAATTGTTCGGTAACCCGCAGAACCCTCGCACCCAGGACTTCCTGAACAAGGTCCTCTAGCCCCGCTCCCCGGTTGCGTCAATGGACCACTGCCGCGCTCAGACGTGTGCAATGGTCCATTCACGCAGCAGCGGGGTCGGCATGAATGGACCATTCCCGCGCTCAGACGTGTGCAATGGTCCATTCACGCAGCAGCGGGGTCGGCATGCGCAAAGCAGCGTCAGGTGGCGTCGGCGTCGATGGGTGGGGTGTCGCCTGCGGACAGCTTCGGCTCGTTCTTGCTCATCGACACCCCACCCTGTGATGTGTTGATCTGGGGCGTCGGGCCGCCCGAGCTTTTCGGCTTGGCGTCGAAGGGCTTGCCCTTGAAGGTGTCCTCGAGTGGGTTCTTGAAGACCGAGTCGTCTCCGTCGAGCAGATGTTTGGTGATCACTGCCCGAGGGGTCATGCCGCGAAGTTGGTTGAGATCCGCCAGCGGCTTGCGGAGGTCCTCGAAGTCGGTGCCGAGTTCGTCCTTGAGCTGCTGGCTCGCGCCGTTGGCGTAGTCCTTGACCTGGCGGATCGACTTGGACACCCAGCTGATCGCGCCGGGGAGGCGATCGGGGCCGAGGATGACGAGAGCTGCTACGAGGAGAATGACGAGCTCTCCCCAACCGATGTTGCCGAACACGTCTGCCAGCCTACGTCGTCAGTCCGAAACCGGCGTGACGGACAGGTCCACCAGCCGCCCGGACCGAACGAGTTGCACGGGAACGGGCTCCCCGATCGTCGTGGCCTGCACGGCGACGACCAGTTCGTCGGCGTCGCCCACTGCTCGGTCACCGACCTTGGTGATGACATCTCCCTCGACGATTCCGGCCTGCTGGGCAGGACCCCCCGAGCGGACGTTCGCCACTTCCGCGCCGGCCGAGGTGTCGTTGATGACCGAGCGGGCATTGATTCCGATGTCGGGGTGCCGCATCACGCCGTCCCGGATCAGCGCCTGTGTCACCTCGAACACCTCGTCGACCGGAATGGCGAAGCCGAGGCCGACCGATCCGCCGCTCTCGCTGCGGATGGCGGAGTTGATGCCGATCACGCGACCTTCGAAGTCGATGAGCGGGCCACCGGAGTTGCCGGGGTTGATGGCAGCGTCGGTCTGCACGGCATCGATGACGGCATTGGTGTCGGTGCCTTCACCCGACAGGGCGACGGGTCGGTCGAGCGCGCTGACTATGCCGGAGGTGACGGTCTTGTTCAATCCCAGCGGTGAGCCGACGGCGATCACGTCCTGCCCGACGCGAACGTCGGCGGAACGACCGAGCTCGGCCACGGTGAGGTTGCCGACGTCGGTCTTGAGGACGGCGAGGTCGGTCTTGGTGTCTCGTCCGACGATGTCCGCTGGCACCTTGGTGCCGTCGGAGAAGGTCACTTCGAGGGTCGAGTTCTCCGGGTCGGATGCGGCCAGTGAGATCACGTGATTGTTCGTCACGATGTAGCCCTCACCTGCGATGACGACGCCCGAGCCGGTACCGCCGGTGTCGCCGAGCGTCACCTGGATCGACACCACGGAGGGCAGGACTGCGTCGGCGACCTTGCTGATCTGTCCGCGCGGGATGTCGTCGCCGCTGGATTGGGTCAGAGTCACTTTCTGGCTGGTCAACGCGCCGGTCACCTCGGCGGTGAGGCGACCGAACAACCCGCCGACCAATCCGATGACGAGTGCCAGAACACCGAGCACCACCAGAGCTCGGGCCGATACCAACCGCCCGAACAGCACGTCGCGCACACCGAGTTTGGTTCCCGGCGGCAGCACAGGAGGGGGCGGGGTGTCGAGCGCCGCGCTGCCGAGGGACACCCGAGCGGTGGGGTCGCGCCACGGATCTGCCGGAGCCGACGGAGCGGCGTCGCTGTCGTCTTCGGCGTTCGGGTCGCGCTGCAGCGATTCCGTGGCATCGTCGGGGCGTCCGAACGCCTCGGCGAGGATGGGATCGGGTGGACGCACCGAAACACGTGAGGGAAGTTCCTCACCGGGCCTACGAGGAGAGAACGAACCGTCCACATCGTCGGGACGTCCGAACACCGAAGCAGACACCGGATCGACGGAAGGTCGATACACCGGACGAGGTGGCAACCGCGGACCCTCCGGTCCCGCCGAGCCGATGCCGTCGGGCTCGATCTCCGATGGGTCGGTGCCTGCGGCCTCGGTGCTGGTCGAATTCGATGTCACGCGTCCGGTTACCCCTCGCATACGTCGGTGTGAGAGTTCAGTATCACTCGAGCGGTCGGCGCGGCTCGATGCAGGTGAGAAGTCGTGGGGCAGATGTCGATGCGATCAGCGTCGGCGACGGCGGACGTCGGCGACGGCGGACATGAACGTTCTCTTGGTGTGGGTCGGCCGATCCTCGCCCGCGCAGGACGGTATCTGGCTGAGCAGGCCGAGCAAGGAGTGTGGCATCGACATCTCCCCTGCTCCACGCAGTGCCTTGCGCGCCTGCTGCTGGGCCTCGACCTCGGCGGCGCACTCGGGGCACTCGGACAGGTGGTCTGCTGCGCGGAGATAGGCGGGCATTCGCAATTCGCCATCGACGTACGCCGCGATGGCCTCACTGGCCAGATGTTCGGTGGAGCTGAATCGCTTCGGCTTGCGCGCCTGCGTCATCCAACCCTCCTCGTAGCTAGTGGACACTTGCGTGACCGGAGTCGACCTTCCCGTGCACTCGAAGGTACTCGCGTAGCGCCTGGCGTCCACGGTGAATGCGACTGCGAACAGTTCCGAGCTTGACGCCCAGTGTCGCACCGATCTCCTCGTACGACAGTCCTTCGATGTCGCACAGCACGATTGCGGCACGGAACTCCGGTGCCAGCGAGTCGAGCGCGGACTGCAGATCGGGGTCGAGGCGAGCATCGTGGTAGATCTGCTCGGGGTTGGGTCGGTCCGAGGGAACGCGGTCGTAGTCCTCGGGGAGCGCCTCCATACGGATGCGGCTGCGACGACGAACCATGTCCAGGAACAGGTTGGTGGTGATGCGGTGCAGCCACCCCTCGAAGGTGCCCGGCTGGTAATTCGACAGGGAGCGGAACACGCGAATGAAGGTGTCCTGCGTCAGGTCCTCGGCGTCCTGGGCGTTGCCGGACAGGCGGTAGGCCAGTCGGTAGACGCGGTCGCCGTGTTCGCGAACCAGTTCGTCCCAGGACGGCATGGTGGAGTTCTCGCCGGTCGCATCGAACACTGCGGTGCCGCTGAGATCGTCGGGTGCGGGTACGGACTCGGGTAGACGCGCGCTGTCGCGATCGCCGTTGATCTTGTAAATAGTTGGATCCTCCTGCTCAGGACTGCGTACGTCCTTCTGATTCAACCGACGACTACCCTCGGATGTTCCAGCTCACACTTCGCAATCGAGATGGACCTTCGACTCCTGCACAGCCTGACGGACCCGCGTGTGGGTCCGGTATGAAACAGCTGAGGCGCACCTGAGAATGTGTGCGTGAGAATGTGCCCTGGGCACGATAGCCTCGGGGCGTGCCGACCAACGCCGAGAAGATGCTCGCCTACGCCGAAGACTCCGCTCAGGAGGACGAGGTTCTGATCGCAGCCAGAGAGCGAGCCGTCGACCTGGGTGCCGCGCCGGTACCGCCGTCGGTCGGAGCGATTCTGTCCATCTTCACCCAGATGCTCGGTGCGAAGACTGTCGTCGAAATCGGTACCGGCGCTGGAATCAGCGGTCTGTGGTTGCTCGACGGGATGCGCGTGGACGGTGTGCTCACCACCATCGACACCGAGCCGGAGCACCAGCGTGCAGCCCGAGAAGCGTTCCGCGCGGGCGGAATTGCGCCCTCGCGCACCCGGCTGATCAACGGCTGGGCGCTCGATGTGCTCCCCCGGTTGGCCGACGACACCTACGATCTGGTCTTCATCGATGCCAGTCCGGCCGACCATCCGCACTTCGTCGCCGAGAGTGTTCGACTCCTGCGACCCGGTGGAGTTCTGGTGCTGCACAACGCGTTACTGGGTGGGCGAGTCGCCGACCCGACTCAGCGCGACGCCACCGCGGTTGCCGTTCGATCCGCCGCCCGGGCCATCGCCGAGGACGAGCGCCTGACGACGGTGCTGCTGCCTCTGGGCGACGGGTTGATCTGCGCGTCGCGAGCGTAAGCATGTGAGTGGTTCTTCGTAGCAGACTACGAATTACCACTCACATGCCGCAGGCTCTAGATCCAGACGCCCTTGCCGACGGAGACGACTCCCCCGGCGCTGACGTTGAAGCGTTCGCGGTCGCGTTCGTGATCGACACCGATGATCTCGCCGTCACCGACGACGACGTTCTTGTCCAGGATCGCGTGCCGCACCACGGCACCCTTGCCGATACGGACGCCGGGCATCAGGACGCTGCCCTCGACGGTCGCACCACTGTCGATCATGACGTTGGAGCTGAGAACCGAGTTGCGGACGGTGGCCGCGGACAGGATGCAGCCGGCACCGACGACCGACTCCTGAGCCAAGCCGCCCTGGACGAACTTGGCGGGCGGCAGGTTCTCGGCCGATCCGCGGATGGGCCAGCGACGGTTGTAGAGGTTGAAGATGGGATGCACCGACACGAGGTCCATGTGGGCGTCGTAGAAGGCGTCGATGGTGCCGACGTCTCGCCAGTATCCGCGGTCGCGTTCGGTGGCACCGGGAACGACGTTGTCGTTGAAGTCGTAGACCGAGGCGACGCCCGCTTCGACGAGTGCCGGAATGATGTCGCCACCCATGTCGTGGTCGGAGTCGACGTTCTCGGAGTCGGCCTTGATGGCGTCGACGAGCACCTTGGTGGTGAACACGTAGTTGCCCATCGAGGCGTACGTGACGTCGGGATCGTCGGGTGTCCCGGGTGGCTGCGCCGGCTTCTCGAGGAACTGGGTGATCTTGCCGTTCTCGTCCGAGTCGATGCATCCGAACGCGAATGCCTCGCTACGCGGAACCCGGATGCCGGCGACGGTGACGCCGGCACCGGAGTCGATGTGCTGCTGCACCATCTGCTCCGGGTCCATCCGGTATACGTGGTCGGCTCCGAAGACCACGATGTACTCCGGGTCCTCGTCGTACACCAGGTTCAGCGACTGGAAGATGGCGTCGGCGCTGCCGGTGTACCACCGGGGCCCGAGACGCTGCTGTGCCGGGACCGGAGTGATGTACTCCCCGGCAAAACCGGACAGTCGCCATGTCTGCGAGATGTGGCGGTCCAGTGAATGGGACTTGTACTGGGTGAGCACGCAGAGCCGGAGGTAGCCGGCGTTGACGAGATTGCTCAGTACGAAGTCGATGAGTCGGTAGGCGCCCCCGAAGGGCACGGCTGGCTTGGCTCGGTCCGCGGTCATCGGGTAAAGGCGCTTACCCTCACCGCCGGCAAGCACAATCCCTAGTACGTGCGGTTGTGTCCTCACCCACTCAACCTATCCGCACCGAGAGAACCTTGCTAGCAGTACACGCACAACTGCTGGGGAATGTAGGTTCGTTCACGTGCGCGTAGCAATGATGACCAAGGAATATCCCCCGGAGATCTACGGTGGCGCAGGAGTCCATGTCACGGAGTTGACCGCGCAGCTGAAATCGCTGTGCGACGTGGACATCCACTGCATGGGCGCGCCGCGCGACACCGCGCAGGTACACGACCCCGATCCCGCACTCGCCGGAGCGAACGCCGCGTTGACGACGCTGTCGGCCGAGCTGCGGATGGCCAACGCCGCCGCCGACGCCGATGTGGTGCACTCACACACCTGGTACACCGGCCTCGCGGGCCATCTCGCCGCCGAGTTGTACGACGTTCCGCACATCCTCACCGCACACTCCCTCGAACCACGGCGGCCGTGGAAGGCCGAGCAGCTCGGCGGCGGCTACCGCATCTCGTCGTGGTCCGAGCGCAATGCCGTGGAATACGCAGACGCGGTCATCGCCGTCAGCGAGGGCATGGCCAAAGACGTGCTCGACGCGTACCCGCGGCTCGATCCGAGCCGGGTTCATGTGGTGCGCAACGGAATCGACACGCAGCGGTGGTTCGCCGACCAGGGCACCGCAACTCTGGACGAGATCGGCGTCGATCGAAGCAAGCCGATCGTCGCGTTCGTCGGCCGCATCACCAGGCAGAAGGGTGTGGGCCACCTGATCGCTGCCGCCCACCACTTCGACCCGTCGATCCAGCTCGTCCTGTGCGCTGGTGCCCCCGACACTCCGGAGATCGCCGCGGAAACCGAGCGGGCCGTGGCCCTGCTCGCCGAGCAGCGCGGCGGTGTGTTCTGGGTCAAGGACATGCTGCCCACCGACAAGATTCGCGAGATCCTCACTGCAGCAGCCGTCTTCGTCTGCCCCTCGGTGTACGAGCCACTGGGCATCGTCAACCTCGAGGCGATGGCCTGCGAAACTGCTGTGGTGGCATCGGATGTCGGCGGCATTCCCGAGGTCGTCGACGAGGGCCGCACCGGACGCCTGGTGCACTACAACTCCTACGAACCCGATGCCTTCGAGCGGAACCTGGCCGAGACCGTCAACGAGGTCGCCCTCGATCCCGCGCTCGCGGCAGCGATGGGCAAGGCGGGTCGAGAGCGCGCCGTCGCCGAGTTCTCCTGGGCGTCGATCGCGAAGCAGACTCTCGCCGTCTACAACGACGCTCTGGCGCGCCGCCGCTGATCGGGACGACTCAGCGATTCGTCTTGCGATAGGTCGACACCGTCACCGACGCGGTGACCTCGGTGGTGTCCGGTAGCTGCGTCAGCGCCGCAGCCCGCGCCTCGGGGTCACCGTGACGCGCCGACGGGCCCATGCCGATCAAAGCCTCGATGTCGTTGTGCGAGAGCATCATCGAGTATTCCAGCGGAGATTCCGTGACCGGTTCGAACAGACCGGACAACGATTCGCTCAGGCGGCGGGGCTTGTCCTCGTCGACGCCGATGAGTCCCAGCGGCCCCCGCAGCTCGCGCTGATGCCGCGTCGTGGGCGTGACGACCACCAACACGCCGTCGTCGACGAGTACCCGATTCAGTTCTCCGGCGTTGCGCGGAGCGAACACGCACGTCACCGCGGACAGGGCACCCGACCGCACCGGAAGTCCGCTCCAGATGTCGGCGACCACGGACCCCAGCCGGGGATGGGACCGGGCAGCGCGCCTGGCCGCGAACTTCGACACGTCGACGCCCATCCCCCGAGCCTCGGGGTGGTCGTCGAGAACAGCCGCAAGATAGTGACCGGTTCCGACCCCGACGTCGAGCACCACCTCACTGTCCACCGGGACCCCCGCAGACACTGCTCGGGCGATCGGGTCGAAGTGCCCCTCCCCCAGGAACGCATCGCGCGCGGCGATCATCTCGGCCGAGTCGCCGGTGAACTTGCCGCCGTCACCGGTCAGCAGACTGACGTACCCCTGCCGAGCGACATCGAACGAGTGCCCTCGATCGCACCACAGAGCCCGATCCGTGTCGCCGACACCGAGCCCGGAGTCGACCTCGCGTGCTCGGCACTGCGGACACAGCAGCACGTCCACGACGTCGGTCAGCATCGGACACCTCCTCCGTCACGACTCTGCCGGACGGCACAGTCGTGAACACAACACAAAGCCCCGCTTGCCGTCACGGCGAGCGGGGCTGAGCGATGATCGATCGACAGAACGGTCAGCCGGTGACACCCTTCAATTCGTCACCGAGCGCCGCGGCCTCGTCGGGGGTCAATTCGACGACCAATCGGCCGCCCCCCTCGAGCGGGACGCGCATGACGATTCCTCGTCCCTCTTTGGTTGCTTCGAGGGGACCGTCCCCGGTCCGGGGCTTCATCGCCGCCATCCTCTGCTCCCTCCAGATCTGCGCCCACCAGCTCGGCGCCTAGGCCAAAAAGACAATTTCGTCGCGGGGCGACGGGTGTTGTCCCCTATTCTTCCCTATCGTCGTCGATACCGGGAACCGGAGTCGGTATTGACGACCTGCACCCAACACCCCGACAGGTGATCGTCGACCATTCCGGTGGCCTGCATCAAGGCGTAGGCAGTTGTCGGACCGACGAACCGTAGGCCCCGCCGCTTGAGCTCCTTGGCCAGAGCGGTGGACTCCGGAGTCGAGGCGGGCACATCGGAGAACTCGGTCAGGCGCGCCGGCCTGGGTTTCGGAGCGAACGACCAGAGCAGGGTGTCGAGGTCGGTATCGTCGAAATCGACGATGGCACGCGCGTTGCTCACCGCTGCGTCGATCTTGAGCCTGTTGCGCACGATGGACGCGTCGTTCATCAACCGTTCGACATCGGCGTCGCCGAACCGGGCCACCAGCTCGGGATCGAATCCGGCGAATGCCGTGCGGAAGCTGTCGCGTTTGCGCAGGATCGTGATCCACGACAGGCCCGATTGGAACGCTTCGAGACAGAGCCGCTCGTAGAGCTCGTTGCGGCCGTGGAGCGGCTGTCCCCATTCGAGATCGTGGTAGTTCCGGTACAGGTCGTCGTCGGTGGCACCCCAGGGGCAGCGCAGTCGGCCGTCCGGTCCGGCGACAGCGCTCATCGCTCGTCCGGCTCATCCGGGGACGGGGCGACCGTCTCCTGTGCCTGCTGCGCAGCCGACAGTCGCGAACGGAGCATGTCGATCTCGCCGCCCAGTCGCTCCAACGCCCAGTCGACCTCGCTGGGCTTGTAGCCGCGCAGGCTCTGCTGAAACTTCAGCGCGTGCACGTCGGCACCGGTGACGCCTTCGGCCGGCAGAACGGTCGCGGTGGTTCCCTCGGGCAGCGGGCCCAGTTCCTCACCGCGACCGAACACCGCTGACGCCACGAAGAACAATGCAGCGGCGACGACGGCAATGACGACGACGTAGATCAGCAGCGTCAACATGCCACGATCTTGTCACGACCGCCCGACACGCTATTTCAGCGAGTTCATCGCCGGTCGGTCCAGCAACGACACCTCGGTGGAGAACGGCTCGAACGAGTCGCCGTCGACCCGGAACTGCATCAGACCGGCACCGGAATCGACCATCCCGCACCGATTGAGCATCGTCCCGACGATCTGTCTGCTCATGGCCCCGAGTTCGACCAGCGGGCGGTTGCGGTGCTTGCGCACACCCAGATTGACCTGGCCGATCGCCCGCAGTCCGAGCCTGTCGTAGGTATCGAGCAGCAGCCCGATCTCCACTCCATAGCCGGGTGCGAACGGCACCGCGGACAGAAGCTCACGCGTACCGGCATACTCACCGCCGAGGGGCTGAATGACCCCGGTCAGCTCGGGCCGAAGGGCAGCGAGCAGCGGCCTTGCCACGAGCTCGGTGACGCGTCCACCGCCGTTGGCGTCCTCTGTTCCACTGGTCCGCAACGGACGGCGGTAGTAGCCCTTGACGAGGTGGATGCCGTCGCCCATCAGCAGGGGGCCGAGCAACTTGGGCACGAACGCAGGATCGGGGTTGATCAGGTCGGAGTCGACGAACGCGATGAGATCACCGGTCGACGCGGCGACCGATCGCCACAGCACCTCGCCCTTGCCCGGTACCGGGTCCACGCCGGGTACCGCTTCTTCTCGGCTGATGACGCGTGCGCCGGCCGCTGTCGCGCGCACGGCCGTCTCGTCGGTGGAACCGGAGTCCAACACGATCAGCTCGTCGACGAGGCCACCGAGCAACGGGTGGATGGTGTCGATGACAGCGGCGACCGTCTGTTCCTCGTTCAGTGCCGGCAGTACCACCGACACCGTTCGGCCCGCTTTGGCGGCCTCGAGCTCGGCAATGGTCCACTCCGGGGTGTCCCAGCTGTTGGTCTCGGACCACGCCCGGGTGACGTCCGTTCGATCTGCAAGTGTCATGCCAGACCCCTGACCGTCCGCGCCGGGGTTCTCAGTCCCTGGATCGCTGCCACCATGTCGACGACTCTTCTGGTCGACGCAACTTCGTGCACCCGGAACATTCGGGCTCCGCCTGCTGCGGCCAATGCTGTCGCTGCCAATGTTCCCTCCAACCGGTCGGCGAGCTCTACCCCTAGAGTCTCGCCTACGAAGTCCTTGTTGCTCAGCGCCATGAGCACAGGCCACCCGGTGTTTACAAGATCGTCCACGCGACGCAACAACTCGAGCCCGTGATAGGTGTTTTTCCCGAAATCGTGCGTCGGATCGATCAGAATCGAATCTTTTTTCACCCCCTCCGCAACGGCGTTCTCCGCGGCGGCGGTGACTTCGGTGATCACGTCGGCCACCACATCGGCGTACCGAACCCGATGCGGGCGAGTACGGGGCACCGCACCGCCGGTGTGCGAGCAGACGATGCCGACTCCTTCGGCGGCAGCGACGCGCACCAGCTCGGGGTCGGCCCCGGCCCACGTGTCGTTGATCAGATCCGCTCCGACACCGCAGGCCAGTCGAGCTACCTCGCTGCGCCAGGTGTCCACACTGATCAGCAGCTCCGGATACGCGTCCCGGATGGCCTCGACGAACGGAACGACACGGCGGATCTCCTCCTCGGCGTCGACGATGTCGCCGGGACCTGCCTTCACACCACCGATGTCGATCATGTCGGCACCCTCTGCGACAGCCCGGTGCACCGACGCCATCGCAGCGTCGTCGCTGAAGTTCGCACCCCCGTCGTAGAACGAATCGGGGGTGCGATTGACGATGGCCATGACCAATGCGCGATCGTCGGCGACCGGTTTGCCGCAGAGGGTGCTCATGAAATCAATAGTGGCACGAGCGCATCTTTCGGGTGCTCAGCCCTTGGGAGCCTTGCCTGCGGCGACCTCGGCGACGTAGCCGTCGTACGCCTTCTCGTAGCCACCGGACTTGCCGCGCAGCACGTACAGGTCGCTGTCGCCGTCTTCCTCGTAGCCGAGCTTGCGCAGGGCCACCTTCTGACTCTTGAACGTCGACGTCTGCTCGAGGCTGTCGACGACCCTGACGAAGAGGGGCACCGCGTACGTGGGGAGCTTGTCGTAGAGGTGCGCGGCCGTGGACTTGCCGTCGAAGGTCTCGCCCTCGCGCAGCGTCACCGCAGCCATGCCTGCCTTGCCGTCGGTTCCCTCGATGTCGACGCCGTACACGACGGCACCGTCGATCGACGGATGCCCACCGAGCGCACCTTCGACCTGGGTGGTGGCCACGTTCTCACCCTTCCAACGGAAGGTGTCGCCGAGACGGTCGACGAATGCGACGTGCATCCAGCCCTGCTTACGAACCAGATCGCCGGTGTCGAACCACGCGTCGCCGTCCTTGAAGCCGTCGCGCACCAACTTCTTCTCGGTGGCCTTGTCGTCGGAGTAGCCGTCGAACGGTGCCCGGTCGGTCACCTTGGACAGCAACAGTCCGACCTCGCCGTTTCCGACCTTGCGGAGCTTGCCGTCCTGACCGCGCTTGGCCTTGCCGGACTCCTCGTCGTACTGGACGACGGCGTACGGGAGCGGGCAGATTCCGGCGGTCTTCTTCATGTTGAGGGCGTTGATGAACGCGATGTTGCACTCGCTTGCACCGTAGAACTCGGCGACGCGGGAGATGCCGAATCGTTCGGTGAACTCCTCCCAGATCTCCGGGCGCAGTCCGTTGCCGACGATCAGTTTCACCGAGTTGTCGCGGTCGGAGCTCTTCTTCGGCTGTGTCAGCAGGTAGCGGCACAGCTCGCCGATGTAGGTGAACGCGGTGGCCTTGTTGACCCGGATGTCGTCCCAGAAATTGCTCACCGAGAACTGCTTGCCGATGGCCATCGTCGCGCCGCCCGCGAGCACCGAGGACAGCGTCACCGTCAGCGCGTTGTTGTGGTAGAGCGGCAGGCAGCAGTAGATGACGTCGTTGCTGCGCAGCCGGACACCCATGTTGCCGAGACCGGACATGGACTTGAGCCAGCGGAAGTGGCTCATCAGGCTCGCCTTCGGCATGCCGGTGGTGCCCGAGGTGAAGATGTAGAACGCCTTCTCCTTGGCCTGGATCTCGGCGGTCACCTTCGGGTTGGCTGTCGACGCCGTCGCGGCGAGTTCGGCGAGTTTCTTCAGCGGCAGTACGGCACCGACCTTCGGCTCCCCGTCGAGCGAATCGAGCGCCTCCTGCGCGTTCTCGTCCAGTACGAGGACCTTTGCCTCGAGAATGCCCAGGCTGTGTTCGAGTACATCGCCGCGCTGGTTGTAGTTCAGCATTCCCGCGGTGGCGCCGAGTTTGACGGCGGCAAGTGCGGCGAACAGCGCCTCCGGACGGTTCTTGCTGAGGATGCCGACGACGTCGCCGCGCTTGACTCCGTGGTCTGCGAACACCGCGGCGTACTGGTTGACGAGCTCGTTCGCGTCCCGGTAGGTGATCGACTCACCCTCGAACCGCACGAACGGACGGTCGCTGTTCTTCGCGGCGGCATCCTGGAATACCTGACCGATCGACGCCTTGTGGTCGGGTTTGCGGGTGAATCCCGCCAGGCCCTTGAGGAGACTGGGCACCTCCGTCACCATTTTCGGCAACGCGACCGCGAGGTCGGTCACTCCAATTTTCTGACGGGCATCGACAGCCATGTACTCCCCTTTGAAGACGATGTGAGATTTCTTACCCTACTTGAGAGTAACAACTTTGAGGAGCGCACTCGTCGGCCACGGTTGGTGACCTGTCACAACGTTGCACAGGCGTCCAGGGCAGCCTCGACCGACGCGGTTCTGATCAGGGCATCCACGGCGCGCTGCTGGACGAAGCCCGTGGCCAACAGCCCGTCGATCCACTGCATCATGCCGTCGAAATGTCCGAATGGGTCGAGCATCACCATCGGCTTGCTGTGCATCCCGAGATAGCCCGCGGTCCACGTCTCGAACAGCTCCTCCAATGTCCCGATGCCACCCGGCAAGGTGATGAACGCGTCGGCGCGGTCCTCCATGATCTTCTTCCGCTCGCGCATGGTGTCGGTGACGATCAACTCGTCGGCATCGACATCGGCGACCTCGCGATGCACGAGTGCTTTGGGGATCACACCGACCGTGTTGCCGCCCGCAGCTCGCGTCGCCGCAGCAACGGCGCCCATCATCGACACGTTGCCGCCGCCCGAGACGAGCTGCCAGCCTCGTCGGCCGATCTCGGTGCCGACCTCGGCGGCGAGGTCGATGAAGGAGGAGTCGACGGGACCGGACGCGCAGTAGACGCAGACACTGATCGCGCGTTCGGTCGTGCCGCGATCGCTCACTGCTGGGCCTCGCGGACGATCCGGACAGCCTCGTCGACGCTGTCGGTGCAGTGGATCAGTTCGAGGTCCTTCTCGGACACCTTGCCTTCTTTCACGAGAGTCGTCTTGATCCAATCGAGCAGTCCCGACCAGAAGTCCTTGCCCAGCAATACGATCGGGAACCTGGTGACCTTGGCCGTCTGCACCAGGGTCAGCGCCTCGAAGAGTTCGTCGAGAGTACCGAAGCCGCCGGGAAGGCACACGAACGCCTGCGAGTACTTCACGAACATGGTCTTGCGGACGAAGAAGTAGCGAAAGTTGACGCCCAGATCGACCCATTCGTTGAGGCCCTGCTCGAACGGCAGCTCGATCCCGAGCCCGATCGAGTAGCCGTCGGCCTCGCTCGCACCTCGGTTCGCCCCCTCCATCGCGCCCGGCCCACCACCGGTGATGACGGCGAAGCCCTCCTTCGCGAGAGCGGCTCCGAGTTGCCGGGCTCGGGCGTACTCGGGATGGTCGACGGGGGTGCGCGCCGAACCGAACACCGTCACGGCCTTGGGGACCTCGGCGAGTGCACCGAATCCCTCGACGAATTCGCTCTGGATACGCAGCACTCGCCAGGTGTCGGAGTGAATCCAGTTCCCCGGTCCTCGCTCGTCGAGCAGGCGCTGATCCGAGGTGGAGGTCTCGGTGTTCCGGCCACGCCGAAGTACGACGGATCCCTTGTGCTTGGCCGGCTTCTCGCTGCTGTGCCACTCGAAACTGCTGTGTTCTTCGGAACTGCCGTGTTCCTCGGAACTACCTGGGTCCTGGTCGCTGTTCATGGCGTTCGGGCTATCCGGCAGTGAGGTAGCTCCGGAGAACCTGCGTGACGTGGGTGATCTGCTCGACGGGGACGCGTTCGTCGCGCTTGTGGGCGAGATTGGGGTCGCCGGGTCCGTAGTTGACCGCCGGAATACCGAGCGCCGAGAACCGGGAGACGTCCGTCCAGCCGTACTTGGCGCGGAATTGTCCGCCCGCGGCTTCGATGAGCGCAGCCGCCGCAGGCTGGTTCAGTCCGGGAAGGGCACCCGGCGACGAGTCGGTGACCTCGAAGCCGAGATCCAGTCCCTCGACCACCTCACGAACGTGTTCGACGGCGTCGTCGACGCTGCGATCGGGTGCGAAGCGAAAGTTGACATCGAGCTCGGCCGCGTCGGGAACGACGTTGCCCGCGACCCCACCGGAGATCCGGACCGCTTGCAGCCCTTCCCGATACACGCAGCCGTCGATGTCGACGGTGCGTGCGCGGTACGCTGCGAGCCGGTTCAGGACCGCTCCGAATTTGTGAATTGCATTGTCGCCCAACCAGGACCGGGCACTGTGAGCCCGTGTTCCCGACGCCGTCAACCGAACACGGAGTGTCCCTTGGCAACCGGCCTCGATGAACCCGCCGGACGGTTCGCCGAGGATCGCGACGTCGGCGACCAGCCATTCGGGAAGTTCGCGTTCGATGCGGCCCAGCCCGTTGCGGGCAGCCGCGATCTCCTCGCAGTCGTAGAACACCAGAGTGAGATCGTGCGCAGGATTGTCGATCGTCGCGGCGAGATGCAGGAACACTGCGTCGCCCGACTTCATGTCGACGGTTCCGCAGCCGTGCAGAATGTCACCTTCGGCGCTGTCGTGTTCCCGCCTCGACGGCACGTTGTCTGCGATGGGAACCGTGTCGAGGTGCCCGGCGAGCATCACGCGCGACCCGAGCCCGAGGTTGGTCCGGGCCAGCACGGCGTTGCCACTGCGGATGATCTCGAAGCCGGTGGTCTGGTCGCGGAGCGCCCGTTCCACCTCGTCCGCAATGCGCGATTCGTCCTCGCTGACACTGGGGATGTCCACCAGCGCCGCGGTGAGGTCGATCGGGTCTGCATTCAGTTCGAGCGTCACGGGTGAAAACTCTAGGCCGTGGATCCCGGAATCTCGCGGACCACGCCGTCGAAGCCTGCCCCGAACAATCTTCCGTTCGAGAACCCCTGGTCGGAGCGACCGTAGGCGACGACGCTGGTCAACCGAGTTCCGGTGCCGATGACGCACGTCGCCCCCGGCGCATCGATGCGGACGACGGAGCCGCCTGCATTCAGCGGTACCACCGGACGTCCGGCGTCGTCGAGGGTGAGTCCGTCCGGAGCAGCGAACGAGTCGAGTCCCGTCAGGTCGAGCACGCTTTCCGGTGCCGAGGGGTCGGCGAGCGGAATACGGCTGACGCCCGGGTTCACGAAGGTGCGCGAGACGTAGAGGTACCGATCGGCGGCGTCGAGCACTGCGCCGTTGGCACTGGGGAAGCTCGCCCACGCCGGGTCGACCGAACCATCGGGGCCGATCCGGCCGATGAGCGAGCCGAAGTCGTTGGTGGCGTACACCGTTCCATCAGCAGCGACGGCAAGCCCGTTGGCTGCGCTCAGACCGGTGGCGAACGGGGTCACGGTCAGGGTGTTCACGTCGAGCCGCACGATCCCGGCGGCCTTGACGACGTCTCCGACGAAGACGCGAGGGTCGGCCCCGTAGCCGACCAGCAGGGTGCCGTCGGGCATCCAGGCCAGGGCACCACCGCCGCCGCTGGGAACCGTCGCGATGGGGTAGGCGGCCTGCCCCGGCGCGTCGATGCGAAACACCCGGCCGGAGACGATGTCGGTGACGTAGGCCCGGCCCGACGCGTCGACCGCCAGGCCTTCCAGAGCCGCACCCGGGATCCGTGCGACCACTGCCGACGGACCGCCTGCGCCGGCGCAGGCGGGATCAGCGACTGCGGTGCCGGACCCGACGACGACGCTCCCGGCCACCACCGTCGCAGCAGCGATCGCCGTGACGACCGAACGCATACGCGCGGACTTGCTCGAACCCATGACACTCCCCCAAACCCCGGCGACCCCCTGTCAGCCGATGACGATGTCTACCACGCGCCTGCGACATGCAAACCCAGGGCGACCCCGAGCACGATCGTCGTCGCCAGGGTCGTCACCAACCCGGTGAAGGACACACCGTCCGCCATCACCGAGGTCACTCCACGGATGCGGGAGTCGGGACGTGTGGTCACCGGGAAACTCTGTCAGCTTCCCCGCCGTCGATGCGTCCGCCGGCATTCCGATGCGATCACGCTCGACGGTCGAACCGATAACGAACCGACGCCGCGTCGGGAACGGCGTCCAGGAACAGTCGACGTTCCCGCAATGACGGGCCAACCCGCCCTCCGGGTCCACCGCGTATTCTTCGAGCCGTGAGCGCACAGGGAGCATCAGCAGTAGGTATTGCCAACATCACGACGTCGGGCCTCGTTCTCGACACCTGGTTTCCGAACCCGGAGCTCGGGTCGGGCTTCGAGACCGGCACCGTCCGGCTCGAGGGTTCGGACATCCCCGAGGAGCTGGCCGCTCTCGTCGGACCGGACGAGGCGCGCGGCGTCGAGGTAGTCGCAGTGCGCACCAGCATCGCCTCTCTCGACGACGCTCCGATCGACGCCCACGACGCGTATCTGCGACTGCACCTGCTTTCGCACCGGTTGATCCAGCCGCACGGGCAGAACCTCGACGGCGTGTTCGGTCTGCTGTCCAATGTGGTGTGGACCAACTTCGGGCCCGCAGCGGTGGACGGTTTCGAGACGGTGCGCGCGAAACTTCGTGCCCGCGGTCCGGTGACCGTGTTCGGAGTCGACAAGTTCCCGCGCCTGGTCGACTACGTCGTTCCCACCGGTGTTCGGATCGCCGACGCCGACCGCGTTCGTCTCGGCGCGCACCTGGCCAGCGGAACGACGGTCATGCACGAGGGCTTCGTCAACTTCAACGCCGGCACGCTCGGCAACTCGATGGTCGAGGGTCGCATCTCCGCGGGCGTCGTCGTGGGCGACGGTTCCGATGTGGGCGGCGGCGCGTCGATCATGGGCACGCTCTCCGGCGGCGGCAAGAATGTCATTTCCGTCGGAAAGAGCTGCCTGCTGGGCGCGAACTCCGGGCTCGGCATTTCACTCGGTGACGACTGCGTCGTCGAGGCCGGGCTCTACATCACCGCAGGAACCAAGGTGAGTGGCCCGGATGGAACAGTGGTGAAGGCGGCGACACTGTCCGGCAAGTCCAACCTGCTGTTCCGTCGCAACTCGCTGTCGGGCGCTGTCGAGGTGGTGCCGTGGAAGGGCACCGGCGTCGAACTGAACGCGGCACTGCACGCCAACGACTGAGAGCTGAATTCCCGAATCAGGCTTACTGCCAACCTCTTCCAGCCCCGCACCGTGTTCTCGGTGCGGGGCTGGATTGTTTCTGCGGTTCGTCTGGGCAGGCTCAGGCGATGTGGGGGCCTGCTCGGGCGTGGGATGGTCGGGGTTGTCGATATGGGTCGACGGTGGCCGGTGGCACGAACCAGGGGTGGTTGTCGACGCCGATGAACACTTCCCAGTCACTGTGGTGGAGGAGTCGGTGGTGGAATCCGCACAGGAGGACGAGGTTGTTCATGTCGGTGGGTCCGCCGTCGGCCCAGTGCCGGATGTGGTGTGCCTCTGTCCAGGATGCGGGTTTGCCGCAGCCGGGAAAAGCGCAGGTGTGGTCTCTCGCGATGAGGGCTTTGCGTTGTTTGGCGGTGACGGTGCGTGCGGTGCGGGCGAGGTTGAGTGGGTTGCCGTTCTCGTCCATGACGATGGCGGTGAGCAGGCAGTCGCAGGCGAGTTGGCGGGAGGTGTTGCGAGACAGTGGTCCCATCCAGGGCAGCCACCCGACCGAAGTGCCGTCACCGAACAGGTCCCGATACGCGCCGCGATCTGCGGCACAAGGCGAATTCGTCCCGTCTTCCGCATCGGGGTGGATGGGGTTACCGGTGTTGATGTCGACCGGATCGACTCGGTCTGTGTCGGATTCTGCTGCCGCGCGGGTGGTTTCGTCGTCTGCGATGTCGTCGGCGTCGGCACTGTCGGCGTTGTCGCGGAGGTCGGTGAGGTCACGCAGGGTGATGTGCAGGTTCAGGTGCGGGCGTTCACCGCCTTCGATGGGGCGATCACTCGAGGCGAGGTATCGGTCGAGGATGTGTCCGAAGGCGTCGGCGCGGCGCTTGGCGGGGCTGCGGTCGTCTCCGGTTTTGGGTGTCTCGGTGCCGTCGGGGTCGGGTCGTGGTTCGGTCAACGGTGAGAGTGCGGTGAGCAGCTTCTCGCCGGTGATCGCATCGAAGTCTCCTTTGAGTACCAGCCGCCCGTTCAAGGTTTTGGAGGCGAAGAGTTCGTTGCGGTCGGTGTCGTCGGCGGGTGGTGTCTTGCCGCCGTAGGTGTCGTGGAGTTTGGTGATCGCTTCCCGGATACGGCCGGTGCGGGCGTCGGGCCCGGTCGCAGCGGTGATCATCGCTTTGCGCGCTATGTCCTGGCCTGCTGGGGGGAGGTTCTTGGGTGGGGTTTCGGCGAAGGTGAGGATCAGGGCGGCGTGGTCGATGGTCATGACGCCGGTGTTCACGGCGTCGGCGATGTCGGGGAAGTTCTTCAGTCCGCGGGCGAGGGCGACGATCTTGGTGGCCTTGGACGGTGAGAGCAGGGTGGTGGAGGTGAGCCATCCGGCGGGGCCGGGGAATCCGAGTTTCTCCCGGCTCACGCGGGTGTCGATCTCGGCGACGAGGGCGATCCGCCGGGCTTCGAGCAGTTGGATCTGGTGGGAGACCGCGGCGGCGTCGGCGAGGAGTTCTGCCTCGCTCAGTTGCCAGATCGCTGTGGTCATGCCATGAAGTGTATCGAACGTGCGTTCGACTGGCAACCATTGTTGAATCGAAAACTGTTGTCCTGCTTAACTATTGACGATCCAGAATCTGTCGGTGGGGCGTGGTATCGGAGACGGAAACGAATGCGAGCGTTCCCTGATGACAGAGCGTCTTCCCGTCACATGCACCCGAAGCGTCAGCCGATGGTCCCCAGTGACGCCAGGGTTTTCACCACAGCCCGTGCGGCTTCTGCGCCTTTGGTTTCGAGGTGAGCGGTGAAGAAGGCGTTGTGGTCGGCGTGTTCGTGGAAGTGGTGTGGCGTCAGCACCACGGAGAACACCGGCACGTCGGTGTCCAGCTGCACTCGCATCAGGCCGTCGATGACCGCCGTTTCGACGAAGTCGTGTCGGTAGATTCCGCCGTCCACCACCAGTGCAGCGGCGACGATCGCGGAGTACTTGCCCGTCTTGGCGAGCCGCTGTGCGTGCAGTGGGATCTCGAAGGCCCCGGGTACCTCGAACACGTCGACAGTCGTCTCGGTTTCTCCGAGATTCTTCAGCTCGGCAGCGAATCCCACTCGCGCACGATCGACGATGTCCAAGTGCCAGCTGGCGTGGACGAAGGCAATGGATCCGGCGAGTGGAGTGGTCATGGATGCGATGCTAGCGGTATCGCTCGTCGAGCAAGTCGAGTGTCGGGCTATCGAATTCACCGGCGAAATACTTCTGCAACACTTCGCCGAATACGGACGGACCCTTGGTAGCTTCGGCGAAAAGCGTCATGGACGAATGCAACTTCAGGTTGTCGGGATAACCGAAGATCTCGTCGACCGTCCGCCCCTCGACAGCTGCAACAAGCCTTGCTGCCTTCTTCAGGCGAGGGCCCAACACTTCGTGCGAGAGGTAGAGCTCCGCCTCGGTCAGATCGGCGATGCCGAAGTGTTGAGCGGTCGCGCTACGCCCCAATCCCGCCAACTGCGGGAACACGAACCACATCCAGTGTGTCTGCTTGCGTCCCGCCTTCAGTTCCTTCGTCACCGCGGTCCAGACGGGGTCCTGGGCGTCGACGAAGCGTTGCAGGTCGTATTCGGTCATGCCGTTCAACCTAGGTGAACCCACGCAGCAGCGTGTCGACGGTCGCGTCGAGAAGATCCTCGATCGCGACGCCGTCGAGCAGGTCCCCGGTGGCCAGCATCGCAAGTCCGTGCACGCTCGCGAAAGCAACCCGCGCGAGGATCGCGGGCGGGGCATCGGTGATCACACCCGCGGCGATGGCTTCGCTGAGCAATGCCTCGGTGGCGGTCATGCTCTCGTGCGCAACAGTTTTCAGCTTCTCGCTGGCGTCGGGATGATGCTTGGTGCTGTACATGACGTCCAGCAACTCCGGATGTTCGACGGCGAATCCGAGGTAGGCGCGAGCGACTGCACGAAACCGAGCCATCAGCTCACCGGGTCCAGTTGCCGCGGCGACCATCCGGCGGTTCAGTTCCTCGAAACCGTGCAGGGCCAGCGCATCCAACAGCGCTTGCTTGTCGCGGAAGTGGCGCGCGGGAGCACCGTGACTGACGCCGACATCTCTGGCCAGTTGCCGAAGCGACAACGCGTCGACCCCGCCGTGCGCGATGCTCCGTTCGGCCTCGTCGAGCAACACCGCGCGCAGGTCGCCATGGTGGTAGCGCTGCGTTGCCATGACCTCACCCTAGGCGATGTTGGCGTTGACAACAATGCTGACACTGCCTACATTGGCAGCCATGACTTCCACAGCGCTCATCACCGGAGCAAGTTCGGGCCTCGGCGAGGAATTCGCCACCCGCTTCGCCGCACGCGGCGAGAACGTCGCCCTCGTGGCGCGACGCGCCGATCGACTGAACGCCCTGGCACGGCGCATCGAAGCCGATCACGGGGTGACGGCCACCGTCGTAGCCATGGATCTTGGCGTCCCCGGCATCGGCGAAACCCTTCGAACCACATTGGCGGACAGGGGAATCACACCCACCACACTGATCAACAACGCAGGCTTCGGCACGCACGGGAAGTTCGCCGACGAGGATCCGAAGCGCGTGGCCGCAGAGATCGCCCTCAACATCAGTGCGCTGGTCGACCTCACTCACGCATTCCTGCCGAACCTGACCGGCGCACTGATCAACGTCGCGAGTACCGCCGCGTACCAACCCACACCCAACATGGCCGTCTACGGCGCAACGAAGGCATTCGTCCTGAACTTCACCGAAGCGCTGGCCTTCGAGCACCGCGCCTCGCTGCTGAAGATTCTCGCGCTCTCCCCCGGCCCTACCCGCACCGAGTTCTTCGACGTCGTCGGATCCGAGGACGCCGCGGTGGGCAACTTCCAGACCTCCGAGCAAGTGGTCGCGACGGCTCTGCGCGCGTTGGACTCTCGCCGCACCCCCGCCAGCATCGTGTCCGGCCTGTCCAACAAGATCAGCGCCGGCAGTGTCCGTTTTGCTCCACGTGCACTGGCCACCGTGATCAGTGGTCGCCTGCTGAAAGCATGAGGCCGGCAAGGATGCGCTCGAACACCACTCGCTCGGAAGCCGGAATCGCGTCGAGCAGATACCGTCTGACCGCCTCCGCGTGAACGGGCCGCGCGCGCACGACGGCGTCGCGCCCCACCTCGGTGAGAACTACCTCCACTCCCCCGTCGACCGGACGACGAGTGATCAGTCCGCGGTCGGCCATTCGGGTCAGATGATGCGACAGCCGACTGCGATGCCACTCGAGCAACGCCGCCAATGCGCTCTGCCGCAGCACCCCATGCCCTATTTCGTGCACTCGGGTCAGAACCGCGAAGTCCTGATCCGACAAGCCAGTTCTGTCCGCGATCTCCGCGGTGACGCGAGTCCATACGGCGTCCTGCGCCCGCTTCCACGCGTGCCACAGGGCCATCTCGGATTCGTTCAACAGCGTCATTGCGCCACCCTATCCACCGACCTGTTGACATGACAACACAACCGGGTGCATGGTGTTGATATGACAACACACACTGCTTTGGTCACGGGTGCCAACCGAGGCATCGGCCTTGCCATCGTCCGCGGCCTCGCCGCCCAGGGGTTTGTCGTCTATCTGGGCTCGCGAGATCTCGCCGGGGGCGTCACCGCGGCCACCGGGATCGACGGAGACGTACGCCCGATTCGGCTCGATGTCACCTCGGCCGACGACATCGACGAGGCCGTCCGACACATCGACACCGAAGTGGGCCACCTCGACGCTCTGATCAACAACGCAGGCATCAACGTCGGCTATCACCGCCCTATCGAGGAGAATTCGTCGGATCTGCGAAAGGTGTACGACGTCAACGTCTTCGCCGTCGTCGATGTGACCAACGCATTCCTGCCGCTACTGAGAGAGTCCCCGGCCGGTCGGATCGTCAACGTCACCAGCAAGCGCGGTTCCATCGGCGAGGACGGCGCATGGGTGGGCACGCCATCGATGGCGTATTCGAGCTCGAAGACCGCTCTGAACGCCCTCACCGTCCACTACGCCCGAGACCTTGCCGATACCCCGATCAAGGTCAACGGAGCAGCTCCTGGGCACGTCGCCACCGACTTCAATGGATTCCGCGGAACGCGATCGCCGGACGAGGGTGCGGCCGTGGCGATTCGACTCGCCACCCTCGACGCCGACGGACCCACCGGACTGGTTTTCGAGGACAACACCGTCCTCACGTGGTGAGGCGTACGCGCGCCTACCCCCGTGTCCGACGCGAATCGATCACTCCCGTATCGAATCCGGCCAGGTGCAATCCCCCGTGGAATCGGGCGTGTTCGATCTTGAGGCACCGATCCATGACGACGTTCAATCCCGCTGCCTCGCCGTCGTTGGCCACCTGCTCGTGCCACAGCCCCAGCTGAAGCCAGATCGTCTTCGCCTGCGCTGCAATGGTTTCCGAAAGCACTTCAGGAAGGTCGTCGTACTTGCGGAACACGTCGACCAGATCCGGCGGCTTCGGTAGTTCGGCGAGTGTGGGGTATACCGTCGTTCCTTCGATGTCGGTGACCGTCGGGTTCACCAGAAAGATCTCGTAGTTGCTCGTCGACGAGAGGTATCGGTTGACGAAGTAGCTTGCCCGCGAGGGGTTCTTCGACGCACCGACGATCGCGACGGTCTTCGTCTCTCGCAGGATGCGTTGCCGCTGCGGCGCGGACGGGCCCTGCCAGGTGCGTTCGCTCATGACCGAGCCTTTCCTGTTGCCAGCGTCAGGGCCTGATCCAGGTCCCACAGAATGTCCTCGGCGTCTTCGAGGCCGACGCTGATACGAATCAGCTCGGGACCGACACCTGCTCCGCGCAGTTGCTCGTCGGTCAGTTGTCGGTGCGTGGTGCTGCCCGGGTGGATAACCAGCGTGCGCACGTCACCGATGTTGGCGACGTGGCTGGCGACCTGAACGCTCTCGACGAACCTCTGCCCGGCCTCGCGGCCACCGTCGATTCCGAAGGCGAACACCGCACCGGGACCGGCGGGAAGGTACTTCGCTGCCCGGTCGTGATGTGGATGGCCTTCCAGGCCAGCCCATCTCACGTAGTCGACACGCGAATCGTGATCGAGCCACTCGGCGACCACTCGGGCATTGCCGACGTGCGCATCCATCCGTTGCGGCAGCGTTTCCACTCCCTGGATCAACGTGAATGCCGATTGCGGTGCCAATGCGCCCCCGATGTCGCGCAACTGCTCGCTGCGCAGCTTCGTCAGAAAGCCGTACTCGCCGAAGTTCCCCCACCACGACAGCCCGCCGTACGACGCGACCGGTTCGGTCATCTGCGGGAATTTGCCCGAGCCCCAATCGAATCGACCGGATTCGATCACCACTCCCCCGAGGGTGGAACCATGTCCGCCGAGGAACTTGGTGGCCGAGTGGATCACGATGTCGGCACCGAATTCGATAGGCCGACTGAGCCAGGGAGTCGCCATCGTCGCGTCGATCACCAACGGAATTCCGTGATCGTGCGCGACAGCGGCGAGACCCTCGAGGTCGGCGATCTCGCCCGACGGGTTACCGATGATCTCGGCGTAGATCAGTTTGGTCGAATCCGTCACCGCCGCTGCGTAATCCGCCGGATCGGTGCCGGGAACGAACGTGGTCTCGACGCCGAAGCGGCGCAGGGTCACATCGAGCTGGGTCACCGTGCCGCCGTAGAGCCCGGCCGCGGCAACGATGTGGTCTCCGCTACCGGCAAGCGCAGCGAACACCGCGAACTCGGCCGACAACCCACTGGCGAACGCGACCGCCCCGATACCGCCTTCGAGGCTCGCAATGCGCTCCTCGAAGGCGGCGACGGTGGGATTCCCGATGCGGCTGTAGACGTTGCCGTACTTCTGCAGAGCGAACAGATCGCCGGCGTCCGCCGAATTCTCGAACACGTAGCTCGCCGTCTGATAGATCGGCACCGCACGCGAACCGGTGGAAGGGTCAGGTCTCGCTCCGGCGTGAATTGCTCTGGTACGCAGACCGAATGTCCGTTCGCTCATGACGTCAGGCCGTTTCGAGAACGGTGTGGATCGGGGTGGGATTGCGCGTGAGATCCAGCACGGGGCAGTGATCGTCGACGGCCTGCTGCAGCTCCTCGTACCGCTCCCGCGACTCGGGACCGGTGACGGTCACCACGACCCGCACCTCACCGAAACCGGGACGAACGTCGTCGTCGAAACCGAAGAATCCGCGAACGTCGAGGTCACCCTCGGCCTTGGCCTTGATGTCGTCGACGACGATACCGAGCTTCTCCGCCCAGACGCGGTACGTGACCACTTGGCAGGACAGCAGTGACGCCAGGTAGTACTCGACCGGGTTGGCCGCCTTGTTCTCACCACCGAGGGCGGGCGGCTCGTCGACCTCGACGCTGTACTTGCCCAGGGTGACGGTGCTGGCGACGGCATCGTGCGCGGTGACCGAGGCCCGGAAGACCGCCTGGGCGTTCTTGGCGTCGGCCTGCACGGCCTCGTCGGTGGCGGCGATGATGCCGCCGAGGTGGGACACAGATGTGGTCATGAGTGATCCTGTTCGTCGAAAAAGGTTGCCGGAAGAACCCGAGGAGCACGTAGAGCTCGTCGGGGCTGGGTTCGATCGACAGTTACGAACAGGAAGAAGTGCAGACCAGGCACAGATCGATGGTGCGACGACGCACGAGCCTTCTGCCCGCGTCGGTCACATGTGTCTCGGTCACGGTGCCGACAATAGCCTAAGAGAACTGGTCTGCGCCGACGTCGGTTTCGTCGTCGGTGATCGCCGCGACGATACGTTCCGCCACCGCCTCCGGCGTCAGACCCTGGGGCAGTTTCGGTGCCTGCCCGGCGATCGGCCGCGTCGCAAGACCCGTCTCGGTGTGCGGCGGACGCACGTCGACGATCCTGATCTTCGACTTACGTGCCTCTGTACGAACGCTTTTCAGCAGTGCCGTTACCGCGGCCTTGCTCGCCGAGTAGGCACCCATGTTCGGCATCGGCTTGTCGGCCACGACGGCACTGATGTTGAGCACGAACCCGCCCTGATCCAGGGTGGTCAGCGCTTCTCGAAGTACCCGCAATGGTGCGAGATAGTTGAGCAGCAACAGTTCGTCGACGGTGTCGTCGTCCACGTCGGTGACCGGCCCGAACGCCACGACACCTGCGGCGATGACGATCCCGTCCAGTCCGCCGTGGTGTTCGACGGCCTCCGCGACCACCGAGCGAGCCGAATCCGGCAGCGTCAGATCGGCATTCACCGTGTGGTGGTCAGACTCGATGCCCCGACCGCTCACGGTCAGCCGAGCACCGGCCTTCGCGAGCTGCTCGACGATCGGACCGCCGAGACCGCCACTGGCACCGAATACGAGAATGCGCGCACCATCGATAGTGGTCATCTCTCGAATTTAACCGCCGCCTCGCACTCTCGCTGACGACGGCGTTCATCAGAGCAGTTCGGCTGCGCGGCGGACCACATCGATGCAGATGTCGAGATTGAGCGGGCTCAACGTCGAGAAGCCCTGAGCCACTTCACCTTGTTCGAGCACCACCACCCGGCCCGCTGCGACGCTCGGCAACGAGGTGAACAGTCCGGTATCGACGATCCCGGTCGAGCCGAAGTCGAACACGACGAGCACGTCGGCATCGGCGAGGATGTCGGCGTTCTCTGCGGAGAACTCGGGGCGCGGGGCGTCGACGGTCGCACCGTCGGACAGGGCGGCGACCGTCGTGAACCCGGCCCGCCGGAACAGATCCACGGCAGGGATCGACTCGTGACCGAGTCCGTAGAACGTCGACGTGTCGTAGGCGGCAATCAGACCGACCGTCGCACCTGCGACGTCGAGGCCTTCGAGCGCGGCGGACATCCTCGCCTCGGTGTCCGAGATGAGCTCGTCCGCGCGATCTCGCCGATCGAGTGCGTCGCCGATGATCTGCAAGTTGCGTCGCCAATCGAAGTACGCGATCTGAAGCACCGGGGCGAGCGATTCGAGCTGGGAACGAGACTCGGCCACCCCGTCGTCTCCGATGATGAGGTCCGGTTCCGCCGCGGCGATGCGCTCGGTGTCGATCGACTCGCCGAGGGAGATCCGCTCACTCGACCCGCCGAGTTCGGTGAGGGCGTTCTCGTGCCATTCCCACGACCGGTTCTGTGCGCCGGTCATCTCGGCGAAGCCCTCACGCACCCCGAACTGCACGGGGACGACACCGAGCGCGAGCACCGTGTCCAGATCCCACAGGTTGGCCACACACGCCACCCGCTGTGGCCGACGGTCGATCACGACGGACTCACCGGCGTCGTCGACGATCGTGCGGGGATATCCGTCCGCGGCCGTCTCGTCGCCCGGGGCCTGCTCCTCACCGGTACCGCATCCGGCGAGCAGGGCCGCGATGGCGACGCTGCCGATGAGGAACTCACGACGCGTCGCGGCCTCGATCGTGCCGGTCTCGAGCTGGGTTGCCCCGATGGCGATTGCGGGCGCAAGTGCGGTCATGGCCCAGAACAATAGGCATGCCTAACCTATAACGTCAACAGCGTCAGCCGAGCAACTTCTTCTGCACCTTCCCCATCGCATTACGCGGGAGGGAGTCGACGACGCGAATCTCACGGGGCCGCTTGTGAATCGACAGCTCGGTGGCCACCAGATCGATCAGCACCCGATCCTCCACATCGGTTCCGACGACGAACGCGACGATGCGCTGACCCAGATCGTCGTCGGGCACACCGACCACGGCCACCTCGTCGACGCTCGGATGCCCCAGCAACACCGTCTCGATCTCCCCTGCGCCGACGCGATATCCGCCGGACTTGATCAGATCGGTCGAGGCTCGTCCCACGATTCGATGGAAGCCGTCGGGCTCGATGAGAGCGACGTCCCCGGTGTCGAACCACCCGTCCTCGGTGAAGGTCTTCGCCGTCGCCTCGGGGTTGTTCAGGTAGCCGTCGAACAGCATCGGGCAGCGAATCTGCAACGCTCCGATGGATTCGCCGTCGTGCGGCAGGATTTCGCCCTTCTCACCGCGCAACCGTGTCTCGACGCCCGCGACCGGCAGTCCGACCGAGCCTGCGCGACGCTCCCCGTCGGCGCGGGTACTGATGGTGATGAGGGTTTCGCTCATGCCGTATCGCTCGATCGGAGCCTGGCCGGTGAGCTCACGCAGCTTCTCGAACACCGGGACCGGAAGCGGGGCACTGCCGGAAACCAGCAGACGGGCACCGGCAAGAGCGCGGGCCGAGTCCTCGTCCGCGGCGATGCGCGACCATACGGTCGGCACCCCGAAGTACAGGGATCCGCGTGCGGCCGCGTACAGCTCCGGCGTCGGCTTACCGGTGTGGATCAGCGGGCTGCCCACCCGAAGCGGGCCGAGGACACCGAGAATGAGGCCGTGCACGTGGAACAACGGAAGCCCCTGCACCACAGTATCTTTCGACGTCCATGCCCAGGCCTGCGCCAACGCGTCGAGCCCGGCCGCGATGGCGCTGCGAGAGATCAGGACGCCTTTCGGCGGGCCGGTGGTACCGGAGGTGTAGAGCACGAACGCAACCGAGGACGGCAGCGGTTCGGGGTAGCTGTGCCACGACCGTGCATGCTGACGCACCGGCAGAACATCGAGGCCGGAGGTATCGGGCGGTGCTTCACCGAGCCACGCCTGCGCGCCCGAGTCGCGGAGGATGTGCTCACGTTCGGCCACCCCGGCATCGGGCGGAACGGGTACCACGGTGACACCGGCGATCAGTGCACCCACGACGGCGAGCACCGTCTTCACCGACGGCGTCGCGTAGATCGCGAGGCGGTCGGCTCGTGAGATGCGCTCGGCCACGGACGTCGCCGCGCCCAGGATATCGGCACGAGAGAGGGAGACCCCGTCGATCGTGATGGCGTCGGGAATATCGTCTCCCCGCGCAACGGCGAGTGGGTTCAGTGAACGAAGCAGCACATGGCTACCGTACATACATGGACGTGGACGGAATCGACACCGGCGACTACGCCGAGTACATGACTGTCGCCGCTGGTGACCTGCAGGCGGGTGTCTATCTGATCGGAACCGACGCAGAGCAGGACACCGATTCCGAGGACGACCTCGATCTGGACCTCGAGGACTCCGATTCCGACGATGACGACATCGACGTCGCACACGTCACCGACGGCGCGCCGAGGCTGGTCTACTCGGTGCAGTCCGACGACTTCTGGACCCGCGTCGAATTGGCCGATCTGCGAGCCACTCAACTCTACGAGGAAGCTCACGCACGCAATCCCGAGGTCAACACCGAGCCGAAACGGTTCACCACCGTCGAAGCGTTCGGCAGCAACGAACTGGTCTACATCCTGCGCATCCGACGCGGCGGCTGGGATGTGGGCGAGCCGGACCTCGAGCCGTGATCGACTGGGCCCCTCTGGTCCTCGCACACGCGCGCGCGTTTGCTGAACGCGAGTGGTTTCGCGTCACGAATCTGCGCGCCTATGGCAAGTGCGCGCGCGTGTGCGAGATCCAGGCCGCGCCCCAGTGCCCATCAGTCGTGAAACGTGATGCTGCCGATTCCCTGACTCAGGCCGAGGAGGCGACGGTGCCGACGCCGAGCGCGACCAGGATTCCGGCGCTGATGCGGTCGATCCAGTCGGTGACCTCCGGCCTGCGCAGCAGCGCGACCGCACGTGAGGCGAGAACGGAGAACACCCCCATCACCAGCGCCGCGACCACCACCTCGACCAGCCCGAGCGTCATGGCACCGGCGAACGTGACCACGGTGAGGAACTGCGGCACCACCGCGAGATAGAACAGTCCGACCTTGGGATTGAGCGCGCACGAGAGAACTCCGGCACCGAACGCCGACCACGCGGACGCGGCGACGGGCACGAGCGGCTCGCCTGCCACCTTGTTCTTGCGTCGAGCCCGGAAAGCCTTCACGCCCAGGTACAACAGGTACAGCCCGCCGAGGATCTTCACGACGCGATACGCCGTCGCGGACTGTTCGACGATCGCCGCCAGCCCGACGGCCACCAGCACGGCCCAGAACAGTCCGCCGATCGCGACGCCCATCGCCGCCGCGATGCCCGGCTTGAGGCCGCCGATGCTGTAGCGGAGGACCAGAAACGAATCGGGCCCGGGCAGGATCGCCAGCAGAAAACACACACCGGCGAAGCTGAGCAGCAGGCTGAGAGTCATGGGTACATGAGAACACCCGGGCCGAGCCGAAGCCAACCGACTTTTCTGCCCACAATTCGCATCGAGAAACGGAATTCCGTTCGCCGGGCCGAATTGTGGACAGTCAGTGCACCACGCACTATCCGCGCAGGCGAGTCGCCGCAGCCTCGATGCGTTCGTCCGTGGCCGTCAACGCGATCCGCACGTGGTGGGCACCGTCGGGACCGTAGAACTCCCCCGGTGCGGCGAGGATGCCGCGCTGGGCGAGCCAGTCGACGGTGTCGCGGCACTTCTCACCCCGCGTGGCCCAGAGGTAGAGCCCGGCTTCGGAGTGGTCGACGGTGAAGCCCGCTGCCTCGACGGCGGATTTGAGAGTCGTTCGCCGGGCTCGGTATCGATCGCGCTGGATGTTCTCGTGCTCGTCGTCGGCCAGTGCGGCGGTCATGGCAGCTTGGATCGGCAACGGCACCATCATGCCGGCATGCTTGCGCACCTCGAGCAACTCGGCGACGAGGGAGGCATCTCCGGTGACGAAGCCGGCGCGATAGCTGGCCAGGTTCGAGGTCTTCGAGAGTGAGTGCACCGCAAGGAGATTGGTGTGATCTCCGTCGCATACGCGGGGGTCGAGAACCGACACGGCCTCGGCATCCCAGGTCAGACCCAGGTAGCACTCGTCGGAGACGACGATCGCGTCACGTTCGCGGGCCCAGTCGACGACCTTGCGCAGGTGGTCGACACCGAGCACCTTGCCCGTCGGGTTGGACGGCGAATTGACGAATATCAATGACGCCCGCTCCGGTCCGAGCCGCGCGAGACCATCTGCCCGCAGAATACGAGCGCCGGCAAGCAGAGCACCCACTTCGTAAGTGGGATAGGCCAATTCGGGGATGACGACCAGGTCCTCGGTTCCGAGGCCCAGCAACGTCGGCAACCACGCGATCATTTCCTTGGTGCCGATGGCAGGCAGCACCGCGTCGACCCCGATGCCGGTGATCGAGTAGCGGCGCTCGAGCGCAGCCACCGCGGCCTCCCGCAGCGCAACGGTACCGACGGTCGTCGGGTATCCGGGTTCGTCCGCAACCGAATTCAGTGCGGTGCGGATGACCTCGGCAACCGGATCCACCGGTGTCCCGACCGACAGATTGACGATGCCGTCCGGGTGCGCCGACGCCGTCTCCTTGGCAGCGGTCAACGAGTCCCATGGGAAATCGGGCAGCGTCGCTGCCACCGCTCTGCGTGCCAAGGCGTCAGTTCTCGCCCATGGGAGGCAGAGCCTTGATGAACGGCGGGTCGTAGTCCGTCTTGCCGAGCTTGGCTGCGCCACCGGGAGATCCCAGGTCGTCGAAGAAGTCGACGTTGGCACCGACGTATGCGCTCCACTGCTCGGGCACGTCGTCCTCGTAGAAAATGGCCTCGACGGGGCACACGGGCTCGCAGGCTCCGCAGTCGACGCATTCGTCGGGGTGGATGTACAGCATTCGGTTACCCTCGTAGATGCAATCCACCGGGCACTCTTCGATGCACGCTTTGTCCAGTACATCTACGCACGGTTCTGCAATCGAGTAGGTCACTGCTGCTCTCCCCTCCTGTATCGATCGTGGGCGCTCGCGCGCCCTGAGCATCCTAGTATCGCCGTCCGAACTCGAGGGCGACCGACTCAGGGTCGCCTCACCTGCCCCGCTCGGCTATCGACGCAACTGCTTCGCGGGCGAGTCGGCACCGAGTGCCGATGCCTTCTTGTGGGCCGCGAGCCACTTGCGCCCCTGCTTGGCGGCACGCGAGAGAGCGCCGCGCTCACCGAGATATCCGGCGACGCCACCGACGAGCGGGATGGCGCCGAGCACGCGGTAGAAGCCGCGGGGGTGCGGACGCTTCTCCAGTTCACCTGCCACGTCCCGCAGTACGTTCGCGATCTGCCACATTCCGCGCAGCAGTGCGAACGGACCCGACTTGGGTGACTGCTCCTTCTGCGCCGGAGCACTGTCGGCCAGGGACGTCAGATCGCGCTTGCACAGCACCGATCCGAGCAGCGCGACGTGCGTCTCGCGGTCGGTGACCCCCGACTCGCGCGCCACGGCCACGAGCACCATCGCCTGGTTGGCGAACCCGAGCAGATCCTGGATCGGCAGGCGGTTGACCAGAATGCCGAACACACCGGGGAACGCCACGGCCACGGTGTTGAGTGCGCCGATCCGATTGACCCACCACTGCGAACGAGCGTCGCTGTCGAGCTTCTCCCAGCCCGCGGTACCGGGGAAATCGGTGGTGTCGAAGGCCTTCGCGAGGAAATCGATGACGTTGTCGAGCGTCGAGTCATCCGCGGAGGACTCACGGAACGTGCGCCCCTTGAGCCCGATCGGATCCCGTGTCGCCAGGATGTCGAGCACGGGATGAATGATGGCGACGGCACTGCTCAGAACCGCGGCGACTCGACGGTCGTCCATGTCAGACAAGCTCCATTTCGAAAATGGGGACCCGAGGGTCAGATCAAGCCGGCAACCGATACCGCCGGAGCCGGGCCGTACGTGGTGGTGCGCTGACGAACCGGTCGTCCGATGCCGTCGGCGATCTCGTGCAGTTCCGCGACGGTCTTCTCCGAACCGTTCTGCGAACCCGCCATACGCGAGATCGTCTCCTCCATCAGGGTCCCTCCCAGATCGTTCGCGCCTCCGTTCAGCATCGCCTGTGTACCCGTGATTCCCAATTTCACCCACGATGTCTGGATGTTGTCGATTCGGCCGTGCAGCATGATGCGAGCCAGGGCGTGCACCGCACGGTTGTCGCGGTTGGTCGGCCCGGGTCGGGACGCTCCGGCCAGATACAGCGGCGAGGACTGGTGCACGAACGGCAGCGGCACGAATTCGGTGAACCCACCGGTCTTGTCCTGGATCTTCTTGAGCACGTTCAGGTGACCGACCCAGTGCGACGGATTGTCGACGTGCCCGTACATCATCGTCGAGCTCGACCGCAGGCCCACCTCGTGCGCGGTGGTGATCACTTCGATCCACTCGGCAGCGGGCAGCTTGCCCTTGGTGAGCACCCAGCGGACCTCGTCGTCGAGGATCTCCGCGGCCGTACCCGGTATCGAGTCCAGCCCTGCGGCCCGGAGTTCGGTGAGCCACTCGCGAATCGACTGACCGCCGCGGGAGGCCCCGTTGACGATCTCCATCGGTGAGAACGCGTGCACGTGCATGGACGGAACCCGAGCCTTGACCGCACGCACCAGGTCGGCGTAGCCCGTCACCGGTAGTTCGGGGTCGATTCCACCCTGCATGCAGACCTCGGTGGCACCGACGACGTGCGCTTCCCACGCACGATCGGCGACCTCGGCGGTGGACAGGGTGAACGCATCGGCGTCACCCTTGCGCTGCGCGAACGCACAGAAGCGGCACCCGGTGTAGCAGATGTTGGTGAAGTTGATGTTCCGGTTCACCACGTAGGTGACGGTGTCTCCGTTGACCTGCTTGCGCAGATCGTCCGCCAGGGCCGCGACGGCGTCCATGCCCGGACCCTCGGCCGTGGCGAGTGCGAGGTACTGCTCGTCGGTCAGCCCGGCCGGATCCTTCTCCGCCGCCGTCAATGCGGACACCAAGTCGCGATCGACCCGCTCGAGCCCGGCGAGATCGCGCACCTGCTCGCGAATGGAGTCCCAGTCGCCGAACGCATTCGCCAGATCCGAGCGCGTCTCGGTATTGCGTCCCTGAGTGTCGATCTCGGTGTTCAGGTCGACGCGTCCCGAGGACTCCCACTCCTCGTCCGGCTCCTGCCACGGCAGACCCGTCGGGTTGACGTTCTCACGCGCCATGCCGGTCTCGGGATCGGCGAGCGCCCGCACGTGCGCCGAGATCCGCGGATCGATCCACGGAGCGCCGGCCAGAACGTACTGCGGTTGCGCTGCAACACGTTCCACCAAGCGGTAGCCCGCCTTGTCGGACAGCTCGGCGAGGGTGTCGAGGTTGGGCCACGGCCGCTCCGGGTTGACGTGATCGGGAGTCAGCGGCGAGACCCCGCCCCAATCGTCGACGCCTGCACCGAGCAGCGCTGCGGTCTCCTCCGGCTCGACCAGATTCGGCGGAGCCTGAATCCGCATCGACGGGCCGACCACGATGCGCGTCACCGCGATGGTCGCCAGGAATTCTTCGAGCCCCGCATCGGGAACGGACCGCATCGCGGTGTCGGACTTCGCCAGGAAGTTCTGCACGATGATTTCCTGAACGTGTCCGAAAGACTTGTGCACCTTACGAATTGCCATGATCGACTCGGCGCGATCGCGCAGTGTCTCGCCGATTCCCACCAGAATGCCGGTCGTGAACGGGATGTTCAGGCGACCCGCGTCGGTCAACGTTCGCAGCCGAACCTCGGGATCCTTGTCGGGGCTGCCGAAGTGCGCCTGCCCCTTCTCCTCGAACAACCGACGCGAGGTGGTCTCGAGCATCATCCCCATCGACGGGGCGACCGGCTTGAGGCGCGACAGCTCTTGCCAGGACATCACTCCCGGATTGAGGTGCGGCAGCAGGCCGGTCTCCTCGAGCACCCTGATCGACATGGCGCGCACGTAATCCAGGGTCGAATCGTAGCCGCGGGAATCGAGCCACGCCTTGGCCTCGGGCCACCGCTCCTCCGGTCGGTCACCGAGGGTGAACAGCGCTTCCTTGCACCCGAGCGCGGCACCCTTGCGAGCGACGTCGATGATCTCGTCGGGATCCATGAACATCCCGTGCCCGGCCGCATTGAGCTTGCCGGGCACCGTGACGAACGTGCAGTAATGGCACTTGTCGCGGCACAACCGCGTGATGGGTACGAAGACCTTTCGCGAATACGAGACCGTCTTCGGACGCCCGGCCGACTCCAGACCCGCATCACGAACTCGCGCGGCCGACGCCATCAGATCCACCAGATCGTCCCCACGCGCATGCAGCAGAACCGTCGCCTCGTCGACGTTCAACGAGACTCCGTCCCGGGCGCGACGCAGAACGCGGCGCATGGCAGAAGCGGCTGGAGCGGTATCAGGCAGCGAAGTCACCAGTCGATCATGCGCTTCCTGGTACGCACGTGCCACCCACCCCTCCCCCATTCGGGTCGTTCCGCAGGCTCCGGGGGTGGTGGTTACCGAACGACACCCCTAGGTTTGTAGCCGTGACAACGATGACCGATCCGCAGTGGCAACCCTCTCCGCGTGCGCGTCTGCTCTGGGCGCTGAGTGCCGGTCTGCTGTGGGTACCGATCTTCGTCGCCCAGATCGTCTGGGCCGTCGTCGACTCGAACTGGACCACCTGGCCACACGTCACCGTCCTCGTCGCCTCGATCGTCCTCGCGGCCCTGCACGTCGCGGTCGTGCCGCAGTGGCGGTACCGCGTGCATCGCTGGGAGATCAGCGACACCGCGGTCTACACCCGCACCGGCTGGTTGAGCCAGGAGCGGCGGATCGCACCGATCTCGCGAGTACAGACCGTCGACACCGAGCGCGGACCGCTCGATCGTCTGTTGGGCTTGGCCACCGTCACCGTCACCACGGCGTCGTCCGCGGGCGCGGTGAAGATCACAGCGCTCGATCAGGACGTCGCGGACAAGACGGTCGCGCGCCTGACCGACATCGCCGGCCGTACCGTCGGAGATGCCACGTGACCGCCGGCAGCCCGCAGGATCAGGCGGAACTCCTCGCCGTCGAGGAGGAACAGCCCTGGCTGCGCCTGGACAAGCGAATGCTGTTGGTACATCCGGTGAACGAGGGCATCAAGATCCTGCCGGTGCTGTTGATCTCGTTCTTCGTCGGCAGTCAGAGCGGTAACCACTATTGGAGTCTCGGCATTCTCGCCGTCGTGGTGGTGTTCGCAATTCTGCGGTGGTTCACCACCAGCTACCGAATCGGTCCGGTACACGTGCAACTTCGCACCGGAGTGTTGCAGAAGAAGGTCCTGTCCATCCCGCGCAACAGGATTCGGTCGGTCGACGTGGAGGCGAACGTCCTGCACCGCGTACTCGGCCTGTCCATCCTGCGCATCGGCACCGGGCAACAGGCAGGCAAGGGTGAGGCCTTCGAGCTCAATGCCCTCGACACCTCGCTGGTACCGGCACTCCGCGGAGATCTGTTGCAGCGAGTCTCGGGGCAGGTCCCGGCGACCGACGGAACACCCACCGCAGCAGAGGATTCCGGTGTGGATATTGCGCACTGGCAGTTCTCGTGGGTGCGGTTCGCGCCGTTCTCCATCACCGGCATCGTCACCATCGCTGCGGCCGTCGGCGTGTTGTTCCAATACGGGCTCGGACAGACACTGGCCGAATCGTCGGTGGTCTCCAACAGCATCGACTCCGCCGAGCGATTGGGCATCGCGGTGTTCGTCGTCGTGGCGCTGATGGCGCTGCTCGTCGTGTCGAGCATCTTCGCATGCGTCCGCTATCTGCTGGCCTACGCCAACCTGACCGTGACCGACCAGGGACGCACCATGCACGTCAGCCACGGACTGCTGCGCACCCGTCAGTCGACGCTCGATCGCAAGCGACTTCGTGGCACCTCGTTGTCCGAACCGCTGCTGCTTCGTGCGGCCGGCGGAGCAAGGCTGGACGCCATCATGACGGGCGTCAGCGCCGAGAAGAAGGAATCGTCTCTGCTGCTACCCCAGGCCCCACGCGCCGAGGCGCTGCGGATGATGACCACGGTGCTCGGCGAGGCCGGTCTGCGCGGAAGTCCGGACCGGCCTCTGCTGCAGCACGGACCCGCAGCGCGTCGACGCCGCTACACCCGCGCTGTGCTGCCCGTGCTGGTTCTCGGTGCAGCTCTGGGCATCGCACAGTACGTCGGCGCACCGATCCCGGTGCTGGCGTGGATCGCGGTCGGGGTGTTGTTCGTTGCTGCATTCGGACTCGCTCACGATCGCTTCCGCGGCCTCGGCCACACGGTGCTGCCCGGTTGGCTCATCACCCAGCACGGTTCGCTCGACAGGACTCGACACAGCCTCGAAGCTGCAGGCATCATCGGCTGGACGGTGCGGCAGACGTTCTTTCAGCGTCGCACCGGGGTCGCGACCGTCGTCGCCGCAACTCCCGCAGGCGTCGGACACTACGAGGTGGTCGACATCCCCATCGAGAATGCGTGGGCGATGATCGACGCCGTCACCCCTGGAGCCGGGGACGTCTGGCTGCACCGGACCTGACATGACGCGGCCGCAGAGCATCGACGAGCTCGACTTCGCGGTGGCCGAATGCCGCGCCTGTCCACGCTTGGTGCAGTGGCGTGAGCAGGTCGCTACCGAGAAGCGGGCCGCGTTCGCGAACGAAACGTATTGGGGCAAAGCCGTTCCCAGTTTCGGCCCGGCCGATGCATCGATGCTGATCGTGGGTCTGGCACCCGCGGCACACGGCGCGAACCGCACCGGTCGGATGTTCACCGGTGATCGAAGCGGTGACGTTCTCTATCGAGCGATGCATGCGGTCGGCCTGGCCAGCCAACCCACCGCCACCCATATCGGAGACGGATTGACGCTCAACGGGGTTCGCATCGCTGCTCCGGTGCACTGCGCTCCGCCGCAGAACAAACCGACTCCCGCCGAACGTGACCGGTGCAGACCCTGGCTCGACGACGAATTGCGGTTGCTGCGTCCGACCCTGAGGTCCGTCCTCGTTCTCGGAGCGTTCGGCTGGCAGTCTCTGCTGCCGACACTGGCCGCGAACGGGTGGGATGTGCCGAGGCCCGCACCGAAATTCGGCCATGGGGCTCGGATCGACCTGGGCTCGATCACCGTGTTCGCCAGCTATCACGTGAGCCAGCGAAACACCTTCACCGGACTGTTGACTCCGACGATGATCGAGGACGTGCTGCGGAATGCGGGTCGGCATGCACGCTTGCTGTGATCGCCTTCATCCGGAACATGAACAGCAGCACTCCGGCGGGGCCCGCACCGGCCACGATGAGCAGCATGGTGCGCCAATCGGCGAGTAGGAGAACGTCGCCTCCCGGACCGCCGAGCATGCACAGCACCACCGCGGCAAACCAACCGAACAGGGGCGACGCCACCCAGATCGGTCGATCTGCGACTTTGCGTGCGGCCAGGATCAGCGCGACGTTCGCGATCCCGCCGAGCACAGCGCTGATGGGGAACTGCACCGAACCGAGGTAGGTCGGTAGGAAGAAGACCGACAGAATTCCGGACAGGAAGCCGTCGAACACCAGTACTGCGACTGTCGCCCACGACACCAGGGCGACAGTATTGGATGCGGCCTTCGAGATCATGCGCCCAATACTGCCTTGACCCGGGTCGATTCAGTACACCGGCACTCAGGAAACCGGCGGGTATCCCAGTGAGGTCAGCAAGTTGCTCGCACCCATGGCGATCTGTCCCAATACGTACTGGTACAGATCTGCCTGCGCGCCGAACTGCGGCTTGAGAGAATCGACGAACGCGACGAACGCGTCCTGCACTACCCAGTTGTACATGTGTGTTCCGCCCCTGCTGTATCGAGATCAGTGATTCGAGCCACAGCCTAGTACGCCGGCGAACAGGTCGTTCTCCCTGCCCGTCTCATCGGGGTCGAGTTCACCGCGGACGAGCACGAACTGCTCGTCGAGCAGAATCGGTTGGGCGATGTCGTTGGACAGTGCGTACTCGCTGCCGGACGGTGCGACGGTCACCTGAGTCGCGTGGGCCCGGAGCGCATTCCTCTTGGCATCGAGCACGCCGCGAATGTCGACACTCGTGGTGATGACGCTCTCGGGAACACTCGGCAGCTCGCCGACCTCCGGCATTCGCCAGTGCGCGGGAATCTCCTCGATGGCGGCCAGTCCCGCCTGCAACTGATCGTGTCCGGTGACCGTCCAGTAGAACTTCGCCACCTCCCAGGGCGATCCGACGCCGGGGAACGACTCCGTACCGCAGACCTCGACGGCCTCGGTCACCAGCGAGTGCACCTGCTGATGGTCGGGGTGGCCGTATCCGCCCTCGGGGTCGTACCCGACGACCACCTGCGGTCGGAGCTCGCGCATCACCGCGACGAGCGCTCCGAGAGCCTCCGTGCGATCGGCGTTGACGAACGCGCGCGGTTTGCGGGCAGCCGACGTCCCGGCCATTCCCGAATCTCGCCACCGTCCGGCACCGCCGAGAAATCGAGGTGGGTTGCACCCCAGTGCCGCGAGAGCGCGGTGCAGTTCCAGAATTCGGTAGCCGCCGAGCTGGTCCGCACGGTCGACGACCAGATCTGCCCACGTCTCGCCGATAACTTCCCCCTCCTCGCCGAGCGAGCAGGTGAGCACCGTGACGTCCGCTCCGGCACGCACGTAGTGAGCGATGGTGCCGCCGGTGGTGATCGTCTCGTCGTCCGGGTGTGCATGCACCAGGAGCAACCGCTGAGGCTCCGTCATGGAAGGCTCCGGTATCGAAGGCTCCGTCGTGGAAGGCTCCGGCATCGTCTGCTCGCTCGTCGAATCGTTCGTCATCGCTGTGTCGCTCGCTGTGTCGTTGTCGTCGGTCTCGCCGGGTTCGGTCATCGGGGTGTCCGTATCCACTGCGACGCATCGGCGAAGATCCCGACCTCCACCGGGCCGGTCAACGAGACGCCGGTGATGCCGGGAACGGCGGCCACCACGGACGAGTCCTGCATGATCGGCAGGGTCGACGCCAGCGACCACAGTTCGGGCTCGACCTCGTTCCTGGCCACGGTCGGGTCGAGACCGCTCACCAGTGCCCTGTCGATCGTCGGTTGCAGTTCCGGAACGCACAGGCCGGACAGGTTGCGCAGCACCTCGACGCCGTCCCCACTGCCGTCGGCCGCTGCGTCGACGCAGCCGAATCGTGAGGCGAGGGCCGTGGCGGGGTCGACCCCGGCGCTGGTCCATCCCACGACCGCGTCGACGGTTCCGTCGGTCAACGCCGTCGAATACAACTCGTCGGCAGGCAGTGGGGTGACGGTGGCGTCGATGCCCGCGCCGACGAGTTCGTCGGCGGCGGTCCCGGCGACCGCGAGCGCGATGTCGTCGTTCTCGACCGCACCGATCACGAACCGCAACGCGGTGCCGGTCGCGTCGGCAAGGCGGGTGACGGGCGACCGAGGAGCGCCCGTCGCACTCGGGGCGGGACTCGTCGTCGGAGCTGCGGTGGTCGGTGCGCTCGGATTCGGTGTCGAGGTCACCACGGCATCGGGTGTCGGCACGAACCCGGCCCGACCGAGTAGATCGAGGGCAGCGGTCTTGCCGATGGGGGCGGGCGCGGTCGCGGAGTAGCCGGGGTCGGACGGCGAGGACAGCTGCGCAGCCGCCCGGCGATCGGTCGCGCCGCCGCCTGCTCCGACCGTGGCCAGCAGGTTCGGATCGAGCAGACCGAATATCCCTTGCCGCACAGCAGAATCGGACATGTTCGGAGCTCGACCGTTGATCGTCATCGACAGCACACGTGACTGCCTGACGGTGTCGGTTCGCACTCCGGGAATTGCGGAGAGCTGCGCCCGCAGCGCCGAGCCCCCGCGAACCTGAGCGATCTGAGCGTCACTGGACCGCAGCGAATCGGCCAGCTGCGCAGAGGTTCCTCCGCGGCGGATGAGGATCTGGTCCGGTGATGCCGGTCGGTCCCAGAATCGATCGTTGCGTTCGAGCAGGATCTCGTCGCGCCCCCGGTCGACGGTCTTGATGTTGAACCGCGAACCCGAGACCGGCACGTTGTCCGTCAGGCCCCCCTGGAAACCGCCCGGTGAGTCCTTGAGCAGGTGCGAGGGCACCAGATCGGCGAACAGTCGCTGCCAGGCCGGATACGGCGACGAGAGCGTCACGTCGACCGTCTTGCCACCGCCCGAGGACGCAACGTCGCTGATCAGGGCGTACCCCGCCGGATCGACGACACCGGGCTGGGTGATCATCTGCTGCCACAGATAGCGGAAATCCTCGGCGGCGATCGGCGCGCTGTCGGACCACTGGGCCTCGTTGCGCAGCTGGTAGCGGATGGTGAACGGCGATTGCGACGTCACCTCGGCCGAGAGCAGCAAGGACAGGTCCGGCTCCCAGGTGGTCACCCCGGTGTCGGGGTTCCTGACCGGGCGGAACGGGCTGGGCAGAACCAGTGAACTCACCGCGGCCGTCGCGGGCGACTGATCCGCCAGTAGATGTGGATTGAACCCGATACCGACGTCGTCGATGGCGACGACGACCGGATCACCGGTCTCGGCCGGAACCATCGTCGTGCTGACCGGAGTCTCGACACTCTCGATGGGGGGCGGCGGATCCGCAGTGCACGCGGTGAGAGCCAGAGCGATGGCAGAAACCAGAACCGTCGGCATCAGCACCTTGCGCAACGAGGATCTCCTTGGTAGTCGGCTACTTCTGCGACAGAAGCGACGCGCCCCACGAGGGTGACACGTCGCTTCTGCCGCACGAAGTGAGTCTTACAGAGCAGCCTTGTCGCGAGTCTTGCTACGCGAACGCTCGCGGGCGCGCTCGTTGGAATCGAGGTGCACCTTGCGGACGCGGACGACCTCGGGGGTCACCTCGACGCACTCGTCGCCTGCACAGAACTCCATTGCCATTTCCAGGTCGAGCTTCTTGGGCTTGGCCAGGGTCTCCATGACGTCTGCGGAGGACTGACGCATATTGGTCAGCTTCTTCTCGCGGGTGACGTTGATGTCGAGGTCTTCCTGGCGCGGATTGATGCCCACGACCATGCCCTCGTAGGTGTCCGCACCCGGCTCGACGAAGAACGTGCCGCGGTCGGCCAGCTGGATCATCGCGAACGGAGTGACGGTGCCGTTACGGTCCGAGACGAGCGAGCCGGTGTGGCGGGCGCGGATCTCGCCGGCCCACGGTGCGTATCCGTGGAAGACGGCGTTGGCGATACCGGTGCCGCGAGTCTCGGTGAGGAAATCGGTGCGGAAACCGATCAGGCCACGCGAGGGAACGATGAACTCCATGCGAACCCAGCCTGCGCCGTGGTTCGTCATCTGCACCATCTTGCCCTTGCGAGCTGCGAGCAACTGAGTGACCGCGCCGAGGTACTCCTCCGGTGTGTCGACGGTGAGCTCTTCGAAGGGCTCGTGCAGCTTGCCGTCGACCTGCTTGGTGACCACCTGGGGCTTGCCGACGGTGAGCTCGAAGCCTTCGCGACGCATCTGCTCGACGAGGATGGCCAGCGCCAGCTCGCCACGACCCTGGACCTCCCAGGCATCGGGGCGACCGATGTCGAGAACCTTGAGCGAGACGTTACCGATGAGCTCCTGGTCCAGACGGCTCTTGACCATGCGCGAGGTGAGCTTGTGGCCGCTGACGCGACCGACGAGCGGGCTCGTGTTGGTGCCGATGGTGACGGAGATGGCCGGCTGGTCGACGGTGATGCGAGGCAGCGCGACCGGATCCTCCAGATCTGCGAGGGTGTCGCCGATCATGATGTCCGGGAAGCCCGCGACGGCGACGATGTCGCCTGCGACGCCGCGCTCACCGGGGACGCGCTCGACGCCGATGGTGTTGAGCAGCTCGGTGATCTTGGCCTTCTGGACGACGGGTTCGCCGTCGACCTCGCGCATCCAGCTGACGGTCTGGCCCTTGGAGAGCTGGCCGTTGTGGATACGCACCAGGGCGAGGCGGCCGAGGAAGGCCGACGCGTCGAGGTTGGTGACGTGGGCCTGCAGCGGTGCGTCGACGTTGCCCTTGGGCGCGGGGACGTAGTTGAGGAGTACCTCGAACAGCTCGTCGAGGTTCTCTGCGTCGGGCGCGTGGCCGTTCTCGGGCTGAACACGCGACGCCTTGCCCTCACGGCCGGAGGCGTACAGAACGGGGAGATCGAGTGCGAGCTCGGCGGCCTCGGACGCTTCGTCGTCGAGGTCGGACGCGAGGTCGAGGAGCAGATCGTGGCTCTCCGAGACGACCTCTTCGATGCGCGCGTCGGGACGGTCGGTCTTGTTCACGACCAGGATCACCGGGAGCGAGGCGGCGAGCGCCTTGCGCAGGACGAAGCGGGTCTGCGGGAGCGGGCCCTCGGAAGCGTCGACGAGAAGGACGACGCCGTCGACCATGGACAGGCCTCGTTCGACCTCGCCGCCGAAGTCGGCGTGGCCGGGGGTGTCGATCACGTTGATGACGGTGATCGTGCCGTCGGCGTTGCGCTTGTGAACGGCCGTGTTCTTGGCCAGGATCGTGATGCCTTTTTCTTTTTCGAGGTCACCCGAGTCCATGACGCGGTCGATCGCTTCGGCACGTTCCTCGAACGCGCCTGACTGCCGGAGCATGGCGTCGACCAGGGTGGTCTTGCCGTGGTCGACGTGTGCAACGATGGCTACGTTGCGAAAAGTGGTGGTGCTGTCGATGTTGTCTGCACTGCTTGGGGCGCTCACGCGAAAAATTCTCCTGGAGTCGAATGCGGGCTCTTGTTCGCTAGCGGGCTTATGTCGCTAGAGAAGCGCGCTGCACCGCGAGGTTCTCGCGACTGATCGAGTTTACCCGTAGTCCGACGGTACCCCGCGCCACCCTCAGGTCTGTGACCTGCGCCACCCATTAGTCTTGGTGCTCATGGGCAAGATAAAGGCAGCAGATGTCTCGGGGATGAAGCCCAAGAAAAAATGTTGTCGCAAGAAGGTTCGGTGCATCAAATGCCCCGTGGTCATCATGCGAATGAAGAAACTCGAATCGGCGGGCGCAACCAAGAAGGACCTGAAGAAGGGCCTCAAGACCGCCCGGGCGAAGTGAGCAGGATCTCCAGCAGTTCGGGCAGCCAGAGCCGGTCCGCATCGACGAGATCCATGGTCGGCAGCGTCTGCGCATCCACCCACCGCAGGGCCGAATGTTCCAGCGCTGCAGGCATTCCCGAGACGAGCGAGGCCCGGTAGGCGCGCAGCACCAGCCCGCCCGCAAGATCGACGTCGCCGCTCAGCGCCGCTCCGACCGAGCACTCGACTCCCAGTTCCTCCCGCAACTCGCGCACCAGGGCCGCGTCCTCGGACTCGCCGGGCTCGACCTTGCCGCCGGGCAGTTCCCACAGACCCGCCAGCTCGGGCGGACGGGTTCGTTGCGCGAGCAGCAGCCTGCCGTCGTGCGTCAACGCGGCTGCGACAACCACAGCGGTGGGGGTACCGGGCATGCCACCATCCTTCTATGACCGAACTGCTGACCGATCGCGACATCGAGGACGCCCGGCTCGACGAATGGACCGTGGTCGGGAAATCCCTGACGCGCACCGTCGAACTGGCGTCGTTTCCGGCTGCCATCGAGGCGGTGAACCGCGTGGCCGAGGCCGCGGAGGAAGCGGACCATCACCCCGACATCGACATCAGATGGCGGACGCTCACGTTCACCCTCTCGACGCACAGTGCCGGCGGGCTCACACAGAAGGATGTGGATCTGGCGCGTCGGATCGATGCACTGACCGCGCCTTCCTGACTCGCCCGGCGTAGACCACCCAGCCGAGGAACAGCGCTGCTCCGACGACGTCCACGGCGCCTGCCCACGCCTCCAGTGCGGGACGAGGGATGGTCCAGATCGATTCCTGGAAGAAGCTGAGCAGCCACGGCACCCCAACGGTCACCGTCACCAACCAGTAGCCCGCGACGATCTTCGCCCCGGCGACGTCACGCAGGGGGCCGTGCACCAACCAGATGACCATCGGGATCACCCATATCCAGTGATGCGACCACGAGATCGGTGAGATCAGCAGGCCGAACAGTTGCACGATCACCAGCGTGCCCAGATGGTCTTCGCGTCCGATCGCACGCCATGCCGCGATCGCGAGCCCCGTCGCGACGACGGCGGCAACGATCCACAGTGGTCCCTGCCCGACGTCCTCCCCCGCGATCCGACTGAGCGCACCACGCAGAGACTGATTCCAGACCGAGCCGACGGGGCCGATGCGGTCGGCATCGCCGAGAAGTGTGGTGAAGTACGTGGCCGCCTGATGTCCGAGTGCCGCGTAACTGACCGCGACGGAAAGGGCGAAGGCCACAGCCGAGAACGCTGCGGCCTTCCATCGCCGGGTGGCCAGGAAGTACAGACCGGTGATGGCCGGGGTCAGCTTGATTCCGGCCGCGAAGCCGACCAGTCCGCCTGCCACCCACCACCTGCTGCTGCGTACCGCGAGAATCGCCAGCAGCACCAGGAATACGTTGACCTGGCCGTAGTCGAGTGTCGTCCGTACGGGTTCGGACCACAGCCCCAGCGCGGTCCACAGCATGGCGATACGCACCCAGCGCGCCTCGGCGGCGCGCTCGTCGCCGAGGACCATCGACAGCGTCAGCCTCGCCACGGCGAACAGCGCGATCATGGTCGCGGCTTGCCACAGGACACCGATCACCGTGAACGGCAGATAGTGCAGCGGGAAGAACACCAGCGCGGCGAACGGCGGGTACGTGAACGGGAGCGGGAAGTCCGGGGTCTGTACCGAATACGTGTAGTCGTACAGATTGCCGCCGAGCAGTGCCGCGGAGCCGTCGACGTAGACGTGGAGGTCCACGAGGTTCATTCCGTTGGGCGTCGCGAAGGCCCAGACGAAGCGGCTCAGCACCGAGACCGCGAGCAGAACGGGGGCCAGCCGAACAAGTCGGTTCACTGTGCGTGCGGTTCCGTTCGGTATCGATGCGGTGTATCGGTCGTCGAGCTTATAGGGCTCCGCTCATGCGCCCCAACCGCCTGCGCACCGGAGTAACATTTGCATCACCTTTCACACTGATAACTTCAGTAACAGGTTATCGTGTGCGTCTGCGGAGAATTCGCAGCGTGTGACCAATAGACTGCCCTGGCAAAGATGCGACGGGGGAGGGCTCCACCGACAACAGCTGTACATCGGGGATTGCGCTACATAGAGTGACCCCTCGAGCACCGGCTGTCGCCGTGGGCCCGCGTCATGATCAGAATGGGGAATATCACCGTGCTTCGTACCCGCGGAACGCGTCGCGTAGTTACAGCCTTGGCCGTAGCCGCAGCCGCCGCACTCGTCGTGCCGACCAGCGCATCCGCACAGCCGTTGGTGCCGATGGCACCGGCAGATCTGCCCGCAGCACCGGCCGATCCCGCTGCTCTGATCGCTCAGTTCCTCCCCGCCCCCGGTGAGCCGATGCCGAACCTGGCCGACGTCGAAGCACTCGCCTCGTTCGCACCGGCCATTCTCGGTGCCGCAGCCGGACCTGCCGACGTGGGAGCTGCTCCGGCGGCGGACCTGCTCGGTCAGGCCCGCACCCTGCTGGAAACCGCACAGCTCCCGGACCAGGTCAAGGCACTGCTCGAACGGGTCATCACCTTCCTGGACGGCTCCGGCGGCGGCGGACCCGAACTGCCGTCGGACGGACCCGTCATCGCCCAGTTCCTCTACCCGACGCTCGGCAAGGGATGCATTTCCGACACCGCCGATTCCGTCGGAACCGCCCTCGCCGTACCGGGACCGGCCACCCTGCCGCCTCCCGGACCCGGTGCAGGACAGGCCGGCTTCGTCTTCACCGCCCTCGGCACTGCGCCCGTCGCTGCGCAGCAGGCAGCTCCGCTGACGGTGACGTGGCTCAACATCGACAACCGTCGCTCGGGAACGCAGGACCTGACCGGCGCGGCCATGATCAACACCGACGGTCCGGCAACGCTGTCCGCGATCGCCGACACCGGCCCAGGACGCGTCCTCTCGGTGATCTCCGGTTCGATCACCACGCAGTCGAAGGAAGATCCGGCCGCAGCTCCGCGCAGCTGCACCTTCCTGCCCACCATCGGTACGGTCTACGTTCCGTAGCTCGTATCTGCTCCACCGACAGTCTCGCCCCCGGCTTCATCGGAAGCCGGGGGCGAAATTGTCGATTCAGGCGAATTCCGAAAACAACGATGGGTTGCATTCGAGAATTGCCGGAATGAATTACATCGATGTTATTTCAAAGAATGTTTGCCTCGGATTTCGACCACTGCCCGTAGTCGGCTTTCAGAATGTTGTTGATGTCGACCTTGACGCCGCCCACGAAATCCTTGTCGATTCGAATCTGATGAATGTGTGCGTCGGGGTGAACGAAGCCCTTGGGTGTTCCCCAATTGTGCTGCCAATACCACTGGCCGAGTCCGGCGACCGAAGCCAATTCGATGGTCGGTGAGTTGGCGTAGATCCCCGTGTTCTCGGCTCCGATCACCGATTGCCAGCCCAGGATGTACGGCGCGATCAGAGTTGCGAACTCCACGGCGGTGGGGTTGTCGTCGATCGACGCGTAGATCGGGCGGTCCGTCGGACCACCGGCGGCGAGGTGGAGTTCGAGTCCCCGCTCTGCATGCTTGACACCCGCCGCGTACCCGCCACGCCAATCGGACGTGGCCCCCTTGCCGAACTGATAGTTCGAGACCACTTCCAGCCCTGCGGACGTCAGCGAGTCGGCCTCGGACTTGCGCATCGGCTTACCGATCATCCAGTTCGCATCCGGTCGCCGATCGGAGACGTACCGAACGGCCCCGAGGTGACCGGCCGCCTTGATGGCCGCTGCCGACGGCACCCCACCCGAGTAGTCGACGAGGGTGCCGAGCCCGGCGTCGGCGTGCGCGGTCGCCGTTCCCAACGCAACCAATCCGACGGCGGCCGCGGACCCCGCGGCGGCGTACTTGAACAACTCACGTCGCGAAACCTGCACAGAAATCTCCATCGTCGTTCGATCGCTGCGGCGCGCCTACCCGAGAAATCGCACAACCACTGCTATCTTTCACCGTTTGTCGTATCCCACCACAATCCCATCGGTACCGCCAGCCCCACTGCTCACACCCACCACGTTCCCCTCCGGCTTCACACGTGCACCTCGAGCACCGAGATCTCGAACATGAATATGGTGGAGTGGACGATGCACGGACGAACGCGCTGAGGAGTGGATGGACATGGGCGTAACGCTTGCCAAGGGTGGAAATGTCTCGCTGACCAAAGAAGCACCGAACCTGACCGCCGTCAGCGTGGGTCTCGGCTGGGATGTCCGTGCCACCACCGGCGGCGACTTCGACCTCGACGCCAGTGCTATCGGACTCGGCACGACGAAGAAGGCGCTGAGCGACAGCTACTTCGTCTTCTACAACAACCTCCGCTCCCCCGACGGTGCCATCGAGCACACCGGAGACAACCGGACCGGCGAAGGTGAGGGCGACGACGAGAGCATCGATGTCGACCTGGCGGCCCTGACCCCTGACGTCGACTCCATCGTCTTCCCGGTGTCCATTCACAACGCCGATGCCCTTGGCCAGAACTTCGGCCAGGTCGTCAACGCGTTCATCCGCGTGGTGGACAAGTCCGACGGGCGCGAACTCGCCCGCTTCGACCTCACCGAAGACGCCTCGACCGAGACGGCGATGGTGTTCGGCGAGCTGTACCGCCGCGGGGCCGAATGGAAGTTCCGTGCCATCGGCCAGGGCTACGCCTCGGGCCTCGAGGGGATCGTGCGCGACTTCGGCATCGACGTGGGCTAGCTGCCGGCGCACTGTCGCTCGGACCGTCTCGATTGAACAACGGATTCCGGCTGAGCTTGTGACGTCCAGATGATGTGTGGTGGTATCAGCGCACACGCAACATAAGCCTCATCAGTCACAGGAGTCACACATGTCTCGTCGCCTCAGCCGTTTGGCCGGCGCGCTCGCGCTCTCCTGCGCGGCATTGCTCGCTGTCCCCGCCACTGCTGCAGCGGATCCGGCACCGGCCGATCCGCTGGCGCAGGCGATCGCCGCACTGCAGGGACAGGGTGGTGCCTCACTCGACGCCGCGACCGCAATCGCAGACTCACGTACCCCGGTCGCCGAGGACGCGAGCGTCGATCCGTTCGCCGCACTGAACGCGGCCAACAAGGCCCTCACCGACTTCGGCATCACGCCGTTCTTCTACCCCACGGCAGCGATCAACTGCGCCGCTACGGCGGGCTCGCCCCTCGGCATCGTTCCGGGTGTCGCAGGCGGAGCGGCCGGACCGTGGCCTCAGCTGACCGCGCCGGCCATCCCCACCTTGCCGTTCCTGCCGTCCATCGAGATTCCCGAGCTCAATGCCGTCGACAAGGGCGAGACGATGTTCGCGTTCGTTCCGGCCGGAATCGTGAACGATTCCGCAGACAAGACCGGGATGCAGGTCGCCTGGTTCAACGTCAACACCCTGAAGGGCGGATTCGCCGACTTCGGCGGCTTGGCAACCACTCTCGCCGACTCGATCCTCGCCAACTCCGGCGTGCCCGACGCCGCGAAGGACATCGTTCGGCCGTTCGTCATCGGCGCGATCGACTCGCTGCCTGCCGCCGGTGCCCGCGCCGTACCCGTCGAAACCGGATCGGGAACCGTTCTCGCCGCGGTGTTCGGCACCGTGAACCACAAGGCCCTCGACGGTTCGGACAAGAGCTGCTTCTTCTTCCCCACCGTCGGTATGATCAACGTCGCCTAGAGGTTCCGCACGATCACGAAAGGCCCTGCAGCGCACTGCTGCAGGGCCTTTCGGGTGCTACGCGCTGACGATTCGGCCCAGCCGGCCCAGGACGGCCTGCATCTCGGTGTGTTCCGATCGCGCCGCCCACGGCCGTTGCCTGTTCCTTCCCCGCATCTGCATCGCCGCCCCGGTCACGAGGTCACCGTTGGGGGCGAAATGCACACGAACGATCTCGTTGAGTGAGCGCCTCGACCCGAAACCCGGTACGACACTGCAGAACCCGTAGGGAAAGAGTGGCGCGTCGGGTTCGTTGTACTTTCCACCGACGAACACCGGGCCGCTGGTACGGAAGTCACGGCACTGCGCGATGAAGCCGTGGAACGCACGACCCCTCTCACGTCCGTAGTAGGCGATGCCCACTCGCCCGGACCCGGTGGCGGTGATCGCGCCGAAGCGAGCGTCGCGCACCCCTGGTGCCGACACCACCACCGGCCTCGACCACGTCACCGCACCGTCCGAGGACCAGGCCGCATGCAGCAACCCGTCGCGGTCCGGCCACACCGCGTACACGTTTCCGTCGTCGTCGACGGCCATCGACTCCGGCAGCAGATAACGCGATCCGAGCAGCAGAAAATGCACTGCATTGTGGTATTTCGCCAGCGCCGAACCGGGGACCATCCGAACGTCCCACGTCAGGCCCTCGTCGCGACTGACCGCCACCGCGAACCGTCGGCCGTAACGGCCACCGATGTAGACCGTGCCGTCCGGGGCGACGACGCCCTTGCCGAACGCGACGTACTCCCGACTCGGCAACCCGGGGATGTTCTTCGAATCGATGTCGAAACCACCGGCCACCTCCCACTTCACCCCGCCGTCGAAGGACCGCCAGATGACCTGCCGGGTGACGTTGATCAGTGGCCGCACCCGTACTGCGAACGGCGTGGGCGCGGAGAGATACGTAACTCTCCCCGACCGTGAATTACTCGGTCCGGCAAATACTTTGGCGTCCATCCTCGCTTTCGATGCCACTTTCCGGGTGCGCCAGGTTTCGCCCCGGTCGTCACTGACTCCGAGGGTGAAGCCCGTTCGCAGCGGGTGGGGCGGCACCGCGTCGAAACGGCCGGCGTGCAGAAACAGCCGCTCGTCGACGTCGTCGAAGTACAGATAGGGTCGGTTCCGACTCTGCTGCACCCCCTCGGGAACCGATGCGCGCCACGACTTTCCGAAGTCGGACGAGCGCAGTACACCGACACCGTCGACGGTGAATGCGGGCGCGACGAAGACTGTGTTGTCCGCCGCCACCCCCAGGGTGCAGGCCGCAGAGCCGTACTCGGTGTAGGAGATGTCGGTGACGAAGTCGGCCGATGCGGCGGCGTTGGTCGAGGAACGCAGTCCTGCCCGATAACCCGAAGCAACTCTGGGCGTCACGACACCCGCCATGGGGTGCCACGGCGTCGCGGCCACAGTGCTGGTCGATGCATTGGACCAGGCTAGCGCCGATGGCACCGGTAGACCTCCAGGCAACCGAAGAAGTCCTCGGCCCGTCCTGGTGACAGATCACAGAACGGGACCGATCAGTACGTAAAATCTCGGTTCGCAGTGTGCCGCATAGGCTCATCGTGTGCCCCGCGCTCGAGCCGACAACCGCCGCCCCCGATCGACGCGCCTGCATCCGGCCGATGCGCGCGCGTACTGGATGGCGTCGAAAATTCCGAGCGACCAGTTTCTGCTGTACTGCTTCGACAGCGGATTCGAGGGCCTCGACGCCGAAGTGCCACGACTGCACGAGCGCAGCGAGCGCATCGAGGTTCTGCGTCGACGCATCACCGACGTCGCATTCGGTCTCGACTATCCCCGCTGGACCGAGGCGGGCCCGCGCCCCGACACGATCTCTGTCCACCGAACGCCGCGCACCTGGCCGGAGTGCCTCGACGCGATCGCGGCATCGTTCGCCCGTCAGGTCGATCCCCGAGTGTCCGTGTGGCACCTGCACCTGTATCCGAACATCGCCGACGCTCCCGGCGGCGCGGCCGTCGTTGCCGTGCTCCAGCTTTCGCACGCGGCAGCCGACGGAACACTGGCCGCTCGCACTGCCCGCGACCTGTTCGGTACGCACCCACTTCCACCGGCCTCCGCGCGGGCGGAGCCTCCCGCGGTGTTCGTGCAGGCATCCACCATCGTTGCCGCTGCGACCGTCCCGCTTCGACTGGCACAGATGGTTCACGGCGGCGTCCGTGCCCGACGCGACGCGCTGAGCCTCGGACGAGGCACCGACTCCGGTGAGATCCCTCCGCCCGCACACTCGCGCGCTCCGACCGCCTTGGACGTGCCGCCCGCCGGCCGGACGGCGGTGCGCACCATCGTGCTTCCGAAATCCGACCTGCAGTCCGCCGGCACCACCGTCACCACTTTCGTACTGACCGCAGTGTCGGTTGCACTGCAACGGCTTCTCGGCGATGGTCCGGACCTGGCCGCCGAGGTCACGCTGGCGAGGGACACACGAGCCGACGCGCGAAACAATTTCGGCAACGTCGGTGTCGGACTGTTCACCGACGAGCCCGACATCCGCACTCGCAGTCGACTCGTATCGGCCGATCTGGCCGCGCGTCGGGCTCGCGCGAACCATCCATTGTCGGAGGCCGCCCGCGCGTCACAGGACGCCGTCGAAGCACACGTGCCTGCATTTCTTGCCGAATGGGGCGTCGCGCAGTTCGATCCGACCGCAGTCCCTCCGTCCGTCACCGGGAACACCGTCGTCTCCAGCGTCTCGCGCGGTGCCGCAGACCTCACGTTCGGCGGCGGCTCCGTCCGATTCACCGCCGGTTTCCCGGCCCTGTCCCCGGCCATGAGCCTGACCCACGGAGTGCACGGCATCGGCGATACCGTCACCGTCGGCATCACCTCCAACAGCGCGGCCGTACCCGACCCGGATCTCTACGAGGCACTCCTTCGCGACGCTCTCGCGGACGTACGCACGGCTCTGGCCTGACCGGGACCGAACTGCCAGACAGTTCTCAGCATTTGTCGGGCGTCGAGCTCAGGTTCTCCCACCAGACTGACAGTCATGAGCCAGCAGAAGGTCACCGTACTCGCCGTCGGAGGTACCGGAGAATCACATCCGTCCGACCACCGAACGCGGGTGACGGGCCTGCTGGCCTGCGTCGTCGGTGAGCTCGACGACCGGTTCGTCGGCCGGTGGGTCGGCTATCCGGCGTCGTACGGTCCGGTCGCATTCGGCGGACTGTGTTTTCGACACAGCGCAGACATCGGCGTCAGACGCCTGCGCCGCGCCATCGAGGGCACCAGCGGACCGATCGCCCTGATCGGGTACTCCCAGGGCGCGACCGTCGTACGCGAGGTGCTCGGTCTGGTGCACGCCGGAACGATCGACGGCAGCCGCATCGTTGCCGCTGGTCTGATATCGGATCCTCAGCAGCCGGTAGGTGCCGTCGACGGATGCACCGGACGTGGCGTCGCCGGTGCGGGTCCGGCTCTGCCCGAGTCGATTCCGGTCGAGTGGATCGGTCTGAAGTCCGACATGATCTGCAACGCCAGCGACGACAGCCTGATCCGTGACATAGCGGACCTCACCCGATGGATGTCGTTCCGGACCCCGAAAATCTGGCTTCGCGAGCTGTGGAGTCTGTTGCGCAGCAACAGCTTTCAGAACGCGACCCGAACCCGCCTTCGACCCTCGCAGTGGGCGAAGGATGTTCGACGCCTCCGCACCGCGGCCGTCGAGGTGTCCGGTTATCTACCGCAGTCGTTGCGCTGGCACCGATTCGAATGGGCCAATCCCGGCGGCGGGCGACACATCGCGTACGCACGCGAGCCGTACGAGGGCGACTCGACAGGATGTCAGGTTCTCGCGCGCTGGTTGGGCGGGCAAGCGGATCGGCGCGAGGAGCTGCTCAGGACTTCTCTGCCACAGCGGCGAGCTGCCTGAGACCCTTCTCGAAGTCCGGCCCGACGAGCTTGTCCATCGAGAACACTTTTCCGATCAGAGCGAACAGCTTGTTCTGCTTCCCTGACATTCGCCAGGTCACTCGGGTCCCGTCCGCGACGGGCTCGAGCAGGAACGCCGTGACGTTCCGATTCTTGAACGGCTTGGTGAACGCGAGGTCGAGCACGATTCGTTCTTCGGGAACCGACTCGGTGATGGTCATCGTCCCCGCGCCTGCCTTGCGTTTGCCCGACCACGAGTACGAGGCACCCACTCCGGCGTCGGGACCGCTGTAGGTGCGCTTCAGGTCCGGATCGACTCCCTCGTAGGGCGACCATGTCACCCACTGATGAAAGTCGTCGATCAGTGCGTGCACGGTTGCGGCGTCGGCCCGAACCACGGCGGAGCGCTCGACCAGGACGGGTACGGCTTCACCGGTCATTGCGGATCAGTCCCTCTTGCACAGACAGAAGATGTGCCCGGCCGGATCGCGGAACACCCAGAACGAGGGTTGCGCGTGGTCGATGAGTTCGGCCCCGGCGTCGACGACGAAGTCCCTGGCCTGCTCGATGTCGTCCACCACCAGATCGAGGTGAATCTTGATGCCCTCGCTGGGCCAGTCGATGGGGACGAAGTCCGGTGCCTTCTGAAATGCCAACCGCAGATCACCCGGACCGTCGATCACCACCCAATCGCCGTCGTCACGAGACTGTTCCCAGCCGAGGATGGTGCTGTAGAAGCGGCCGAGCGCAGCCGGGTCCGGGCAGTCGAGCACCGTGTAGTCGACGGTGATCCTCGGTGGTGTCATGGCGAACAGACTAACGCTCAGCCGCCGACGGCAGGGGCGATCGTCTCGAACCACGCCTCGTGCAGATGCTGCTCCCAGTGGTTCCACCAGTGCACACCGGTACCGGTGATCTTGACGTTGGGTCGCCCGCCCGCGGCCTGCAACAACGGAACGAATGCCCGGCTGCTCATCCCTGCAGCCGTCTCGAGCGGCACCATCTGCGCGAACCTGACGGGGTCGAAGCTGCTGCTGGCCGGGTTGAAGACCGGGTCCGTGGCCGGCGAACCACTACCCGAGGAGACGAAGACTGCCGTGTTGCGCAGAGCACCGACGTTGAGGGACGGGTCGTTGCGGATCCACTCCGCGGACGGCCAGGTGCCCCACATGTTGCGCGCGTTGCCGCCCATCTCGCCGACGGCGACGGCGATGCCCTGGGCGAATCCGGGACTGCTGGCGGTCGGGTAGCCGCTGAACGACGCGACCGCCTTGTAGAAGTCGGGGTGGTGCGCGGCCAGGTTCAACGCCGAGGTTCCGCTCATCGACAGTCCGGCCACGGCGTTGTTCACGTTGTCGCTACCGAACCGATCCGCCATGAACGGCGGCAGCTCCTGGGTGAGGAAGGTTTCCCACTTCACCCGCCCGAGCTTGGGATCGTCGCGCTGCCAGTCGGAGTAGAAGGTGCCGCCCCCGCCGAACGGGATGACCACATTGACGTGCTTGTCGGCGAAGAAGCTCTCGACGTCGGTCTCGATGAGCCAGCCGCTGTTGTCCTCGGGTGCGCGCAGCCCGTCGAGCAGATAGAGCGTCGGCGCGGGTCCCCCACCGGCGGCTTTGAGCACCTTGATCGGAATGTTCTTGTCCATCGACGGCGAATAGACGTAGACGAGCTCGGAATCGGCCTTCGCCACACCGGTCCCCATCAGCACCGTTGCCATCGTGGCCACCAACACGGCCACCACGGCGAGCACCAGACTTCGTATCCGAGCATGCAGCATCGACATTGTCCCCTTGTTCGTATCCACCGACCGTCCCGGGGCAGGGTAACAGGCCGGTCACGGCACCGCCTCCTCTAACGCAGCGGGTTGTCGACGATCCACCACGCCGCATAGGGCGGCAACCACACCGAGCCGGTGTCGTCGACCTGCAGATCGTGCTGCGAGAGAACCTCGACCGGGGCCGGAATTCCGAGTTCGATCAGCTGCGCGCGCGGAAACGAGCGGTGTTCGGCGGTGACGTTGTAGAGGGCGACGAGGGTGCCGCTCGGATGCCGCCTGCGCACCACGAGCAGACCGTCGTCCGACTCGCTCTGCACGTCCACCGGCGCTTCGGCGTGCAACATCGGCAGGCCGGCGCGCACCTTCGCGATGCGAGCGATTCCGTCGAACACCCGTTGTGCGTCACTCCCCCGCTGGAATCGGCCGGCTCGATCGGCATCGGTCACGCGCGGCCGATGCACCCATCGGTTGTCCTCGGCATGGGCCGGTTCGTCGGCCCAGTTCGGATCTCCCGGGGAGCCGAGCTCGTCGCCGCTCCATACGACGGGAATGCCACCCCATCCGGCAATGATGGCGTGTGCGAGAAAGATTCGACCGAACGCGCCGTCGGGATCCAGGCGGGACTCCCCCAGTCCGGTCAGCGCGGCTGCGGTGCCGCTGATCCGACGGTCACCGGTGTCCGGGTTGTACTGGAACACCAGGCCTTCGGCCCAGGAGCCGTCGAATTCGCCCGAGTACCAGTCGGCCAGAAAGTGGCGATGCCCTGCGCCCGAGAGTCCCAGGGACGCCGCGTCGCCGTCGTCGACGGCCCAACCGATGTCGTCGTGGCAGCGAACGTAGGTCACCCAGGTGCCGCTGGGTGGTGTGGGCGGCAACGACGCCAGGGCGTGGCGCGCCAATGCTGTACTGCCCGTTGCCAACATCGACCACACCTGGACCATCAGCGAGTTGTGGTAGGCGATGTCCGAGACCCGTCCGGTGTGCCGGCCCTGACCCAGGTACGGCAGCAGATCGCGGGGCCCGACGATCGCCTCGGCCTTGAACAGCGTGGCCGGAGCCGCCAGTCGGGCGGTGGCTCGCAGGGCCTGAGTGACCGCATGCACCTCGGGCTGGTTCTGGCAGTTGGTGCCGAGTCGCTTCCACAGAAATGCGATCGCGTCGAGGCGCAGCACTTCGACCCCGAGATTGGCCAGGTGCAGCACGATGCTTGCGAACTCCTGCAGCACAGCGGGATTGGCCCAGTTCAGATCCCACTGCCATTCGTTGAACGTCGTCCACACCCACTCGCCGAGTGTGTCGTCGAAGGTGAAGCTGCCGGGCGCGAAGTCCGGGAACACCTCGGGGAGTGTGCGCTCGTACGAGTCCGGGGTGGTGCGATCGGGATAGATCAGAAAGTAGTCTCGATACTTCGGATCGCCCGAGCGCGCCCTCTCGGCCCATTCGTGCTCGCGGGCAACGTGATTGAGCACCAGATCGACCACGAGACTGATGCCGCGTCCGCGTAGCGTTTCCGCGAGCGCCCGCAGGTCCTCGTTGGTGCCGAGGTCCTCGCGAACCGCGCGGTAGTCCATCACCGCGTATCCGCCGTCGTTGTCACCGGGCCGCGGCTGCAGCAGCGGCATCAGATGTAGGTAGGTGACACCCAGATCGGTCAGATGGTCGAGTCGCTCGCCCACCCCACGCAGCGTCTGTCCGTACCGATCGACATAACAGGCGTAGCCGAACATGTCCGGCTGCTGGAACCAATCCGGTTCGAGCAGCCGACGCTGATCGAGCCGGTGCAGATCCTCGGGGCGGGCCGCGTAGGCGCGCGCAGCGATCTCCACCAGGGTGGCCGCCACGCCGTCGGGATCGGGATAGACGGCCGTGACCGCGTCGTGCAGATCGGGAAACCACTGCTCGAGACGCAACTCGAAGGTCTCACGTCGGTGGGCGGGAAGCTCGGCGAGGATCTCTCGGGTGACGTCGGAGACGGCGGGGTGAACCATGGGCTCATTCTGGCATCGACCCCGGCGTGGGGACGCGCATACATCCGGTTACCGCGGGGTATCACAGCGCCATGTCATTGCTGACCCGCACATTGGACACGATCCTCGACAGAGCAGTCGTTCCCGGATACTCCCGCATCGGTGCCACGGTGCGTCGACGATTCTGGGCCGCGGATCCGACGCCGTTCCCCGCCCCCATAGACATGGTGGTGACCGGCGCGTCGTCCGGATTGGGCGCAGCCACCGCGAAGGAACTGGCCAGGTTGGGGGCACGGGTGCACCTGGTCGGCAGGTCGGCCGATCGGCTGGAGTCCGCGGCCGCGGCCATTCGGGGCGAGGTGCCCGACGCCTCCCTCGTGGTCCGCGAGTGTGACATCAGCGATCTCGATTCCGTGGCGGCCTTGAGCGCGGCTCTCGCATCCGAGCTCACGTCGGTGCACGCATTGGTGCACTGCGCCGGGGTCATGCCGGACGAGCGGCAACTCTCGGCGCAGGGGCACGAATCCGCTTTCGCCACCCACGTTCTCGGGCCGGTCGCATTGACCGTGGGACTGCGAGAGCTGTTCGACGCCGGATCGCGGGTCGTGTTCGTCTCGAGCGGCGGCATGTATGCGGCGCCGCTGCAGAACTCGGACTTCGAGTACGAGAACGGCAAGTACTCCGGCATGACCGCCTACGCTCGCACGAAGCGAATGCAGGTGGTGGTGGCCGAGCAACTGGCCGAACGCTTTTCGCTCGAAGACGACCCGGTGGTGCACAGCATGCACCCGGGCTGGGCGGCCACTCCCGGCGTCACCGGATCGATGCCGAAGTTCGGTTCGGTGATGAAGCCGATTCTGCGCAACGCACACGACGGGGCCGACACCATCGTCTGGCTCGTCGGGTCCGACCAGGCCTTGACCAGCACCGGCACGTTCTGGCACGACCGGGCCCCGCGTCCGACTCACTACCCTTCCTGGCGCGGAGATTCACCTCGCGTGCGAGATGCACTGTGGGCGAGCGTGGTCGAGGCGACGGGGATCGAGACCGAACCCGCGGCCGGTGGCTCACAGACCGAGTAGATCGGCCGATCTGCGCAGGCGCATCAACACCTGAAGGTCGAGAGCATCGTCGGGGTCACGCCACTGCGTACCGATCAGCCGGTCGATGGCTTCGAGCCGTTGGTAGAGCGTGTTGACGTGCACTCCCAAGCTCGACGCGGTGGCCGAATGGTGGCGACCGTGAGCCAGATACGTCGACAAGGTCTCCATCAGCGGGACCCCGCGCTTGTCCTGCTCGGCGAGCAACGGCCCGAGCTTGTCCTCGGTGAGCTCGTCCAGGTGCTCACGGGCCATGTGGCTCAGCAGGATTCGATAGATTCCCAGGCCGCGCGCCGAGGACACTTCTCCGTCTCTGCCGAGAGTCGTCAGCACGTCAGCAGTCTGTTGCGCTTCTCGGAACGCCGTCGCCAGCGCGTCGGCTCCTCGCGCGAGTTCGGAGATTCCCACGGTGGCCCGGGTGACGATCATGCGACGAACGGCAGCGGACTCGCGAGCGGGAACGACCAACAGGATTCTCGAACCCTGCTCCGCTACAACCGATCCCGGGGGCAGTGCGAGAGCTTCCAACTCGGCTCTCGACGCGTTACCCTGCGCGACCGCCACACAATACGTCACGTCCGGAGTCAGTCCGGCACGGTGGAACTGCCTGCGTTCGTCCTCGGGCGTCGACGTCGGATGGAGGAGTAGATCGAGCAGGAATGCGTCCTGCGCCCGGCGTGCGGATTCCGCGGCCGCGCGCTCCTCGGCCAGCGACAGCGCGATGGCCGGCACAGCTCGATCGAGAAGTAGGCGGGTCTGGTCGTCGTCCGATCCGACGGAGATCAACACTCCCAAGAAGCGACCGGCAGCCACCACCCGGCGCGCAGTGATCTCGTCGCCGACGGCAGTATCGGCACCCGCCCTGCACCGTTCGACCAAGGCTTCGACCTGGACCGCTCTGTCCTCCAGGGCAACCGGTACGGACGCGCCATCGGCCACGAAATACGCCGGACGTTCGGTGGCCGACGCCACCTCCCGAACCAGACTCCGCACACCGCCTCCTCGGAGCACGACCTGTGTCAACGTGCGGTCCCATTGCAGAGTCTGCTCCAATTCCGTCGTGCGGAGCGACAATTCGGCGTTGAGGGTTTCGAGCGTGTCGATCGCTCGCACGTTCTCGATGGCGATCGCCGCGTGCGCGGCCAGTGCGGACAGCAGAGCGATCTCACTGTCTGCGAAATCCCGCTCCTGCCGCTTGCACGCGAACAGTGCGCCGATCACGCGGTCGCCGACCCGAAGCGGTACGCCCAGCAGACCGCGCATGTTCTCCGACCGCGCAGCACTGTCGGCTCCCGTGATGTGCCGAAATGCAGGTTCGCTCTGGTAGTCGGGTGTCCACGACGGTGAGGCACCGCGCACGATCAGCCCGACGAGCCCCTCGTCCAGTGTGAGCCTGATGCCCACCAGTTGCGGGGTAAGGGCACCACTGGTGACCTCGATGACGAACTCGTCGCCGTACACCGAACCCATGTAGGCCAGGTCCACGCCGAGCAGCCTGCGCGCCTGGTCCACCACTTCCTGCAGCAGAATCCGATTGTCACGCACAGTCGTCAGGCGCACCGCGATGTCGTTGAGCGCCGAGAGTTCGGTGCTGCGTTGTTTGCGTTGATCGAGCAAAGTTCGCAGCCGGAGTGCCGCATGCGCCTCGGCACCGGGAAGATCCCGTCGATGGGCTTCCAATTCATCGACGGACGCGTCGTCGAGCAGCATTTCCATCCATGACTTCGCGGGCGACATGGAGAAAACCTACATTGGCCGAGACCCGCGTCACAGCTAAAGTCGAACACATGTCGCTCGTGGAACAGTTGTCCGAGGTCCTGCCCGCGGATCGGATCGTGGTTGACCCGGACGTCGTCGCCTCCTACCAGCACGACGAGGCCGAATGGGCACCGTATTCGACGCCGGTCGCCGTCGTGCGACCCCGCAGCGCCGAAGAAGTCCAAGCCGTCGTTCGTGCATGCCTGGCCCATGGCGCACCCGTCGTCACCCGTGGGGCGGGCACCGGACTGTCCGGCGGCGCGAACGCCACCGAGGGATGCGTCGTTCTCGCGCTCGACGGCATGGACACGATCAAGGAGATCGACCCACTCGAGCGCTACGCCGTCGTCGAGCCTGGAGTCGTCAACGATCACCTGCGCGCAACCGTTGCCGAGCAGGGTCTGTGGTATCCCCCGGATCCGGCCAGTGCGCCGTGGTCGACCATCGGCGGCAACGTCGCCACCAATGCCGGCGGATTGTGCTGCGTCAAGTACGGCGTCACACGTGACTACGTGATGGGCATGCAGGTCGTCACCGGAACCGGAGAACTGGTTCGACTCGGCCGCAAGACCGCCAAAGGCGTTGCCGGCTACGACCTTGCAGGCTTGATGGTCGGATCGGAGGGCACCCTCGGCATCATCACCGAGGTGACCCTGAAACTACGCCCGCTGCAGGATCCGCAGCGGACCGTCGCCGGCTACTTCGATTCCATCGTCGACGCCGGGCGTGCCGTCGCCGCGGTGGCCGCCGCCGGCTTGACGCCGTCCGCACTGGAATTGATCGACAGACAGTGCCTCATCGCCGTCGACGCGTGGAAGAACATGGGCCTGTCGGTCGAGGCGAACGTGGTGTTGCTCGGACGTATCGACGATCCGGGTCTCATCGGAGACCAGGAAGCCGAGAAGATGCTCTCGTGCTTCGACGAGGCCGGAGCGACCTGGTCTGCCGTCTCGACCGATCAGGAAGAAGCCGACGCTCTGTTCGCGGCCCGACGGTTGGCGTATCCCGCGATGGAACGTCTGGGGCCGGTGTTGACCGAGGACGTGTGTGTGCCGAAGAAGCATGTACCCGAGATGCTTTCGCGCATCGAGCAGATCGGCCTTCGCTACGAGACGACCATCGCCAACATCGCACACGCCGGTGACGGAAACCTCCACCCGCTGCTCATCACTCCGCACGACGACCTTCCGGCTCGCGAACGCGCTCAGGCCGCCTTCGCCGAGATCATCGACGCTGCACTGGAACTCGGCGGCACCGTGACCGGCGAACACGGAGTCGGACTGCTCAAGATGGACGGCCTGGTGCAGGAACTCGATCCGGTGGTGTTGGAAATGCACCGAGCTGTGAAGAAGGCACTGGATCCGCGCGGAATCCTGAACCCGGGCAAAGTGTTCACACCCTGATCCACTGCATCCCACGATCCGCGTCGACGGCCAGCGAGCGGCAACTCGATAACCGTCGGAAGGTCAGAGCACCGTGGATTTCGATTCGAATGCGTCAGCCATCGAATCGCTGGATCCGCCAGGGCGGAGTCTCGCGACGCGGTCGGACCCTGATCGCGCGAAACCGATAACCGTCCTGATCGACAGCAGGCTCCCACTCGAAGTCGACCTGCTCGCCTACTGCGAGCTCGGAGACACCTCCACCGATGTCGAACCCTGTTCCCGATCGAGAGTCGATGACCTCATCGGGATGCAGCGCGCTGAAGAATGACCAGCATCCACTCGGAGTGTCCTCGGAATCGATGATGCCCTCCATGCCGAGAATCTCCCAGCTCCGGACCCGCCCGCGACTCGTCATCCGTCGAGTATGTCCGGTGTTCGCCGCAAGAGCCGAATCCGGTTCCGTGCAGATACTCGGCTTCGTGAGCAACCGTTCGTCAGTGCGCCACCGGCACATCCGCGTTGCTCTCGGAGCGGACTCCCATTCGGCTGCGCAGAGCGATCACCAACACCACCGCCATGAGCATGACACCGCCGACCACCCACAGGCCCGCCTTGGCGTTGCCAGTGGCGTCGAGCAGCCACCCCGTCACGTATGGAGCACCGAAGCCCGAGGTGTTGCCGACCGAGTTGATGATCGCGATTCCAGCCGCTGCGCCGGCTCCGGTGAGGAAGGTGCTGGGCAGGTACCAGAAAACAGGTAGAGCGCAGAACACGCCGACGGCGTTGACGGTCACCGCAATCATGGTGGTGAACGGTGAATCCATGTACAGCGCAAACGGAATGGAGATCGCACCGATCAGAGTCGGTATCGCTACATGCCACGTTCGCTCGCCGGTCCGGTCCGAATGCCGACTCCAGAGCACCATCGCCACCGCGCCCACTGCGAACGGCACCGCCACGATGAGTCCCGTGGTCACGAGCGAGAAGTCGGTATCGAACGTCTGCTTGAATCCCGCGACGATGCTGGGCAGAAAGAAACTCAGGGAGTAGAGGCCGTAGGTGATGCCGAAGTAGATCAGGCCGAGCATCCATACCCGTACATCACCGAGCGCATGCTTGACCGAGCCGCTGACGTGCCCGCCTTTCACTGCGTCCTCGGACTCCAATTCCGCAGTGAGCCATTCCTTCTCGGCGACCGTGAGCCACTTCGCCTGAGACGGTCGATCCGTGAGATAGAACCAGGTGATCACGCCGAGCAGAATCGCCGGAATGCCTTCGAGGAGGAACATAACCCGCCAACCCGACAGTCCGAACAGACCGTCCAGGTACTGAATGATCGCACTCGACAGGGGCGCACCGAGCGCCGATGACACAGGCAGAGCCAGCAAGAACAGGCCCATCAGCCGCACGCGGTAGGCGCGCGGAAACCACATCGTCATGTACAGCAGTACGCCGGGAAAGAAGCCGGCCTCGGCGATGCCGAGAAGGATGCGTAGACCGTACAGCCACCCTGCCGTCGGCACGAAAGCCATGGCGGCGGCCACGATTCCCCACGACACCATGATGCGGGCGATCCACCGTCGGGCACCGAATTTGTGCAGCGCCAGATTACTGGGCACCTCGAACAGCAGGTACCCGATGAAGAACAGTCCCGACGCCAGGCCGAACATCGTCTCGGTGAGGCCCAATTCGTCGCTCATGGTCAGCTTGGCGAGGCCGATGTTGGTGCGATCGAGATAATTGACGAAGTAAGCCAATCCGAGGAACGGGATGATGCATCGAGCGACCTTCTTGACCACCCTCGTTTCGATCTCGGGCTTCGACGTGACTGCAGGCATGGGCTCGGCCTTCCCTAGATCGAAAGTGACCTGGACCACGTTATGGGCGACTCGAGCGTAGGTCTATGGAGAAACCACCCATCGACGGCGGGTGTGTGAGGGTGAAGTCTCCAGCACTCGCCTCCGGGCTGCCGTGTTGCAGTCGACTGCCCACGCTGCGATCCTGTGGTTGTGCGGGTAGCTCTCATTGCCGATATTCACGGCAACATCGCGGCGCTCGACGCCGTCGTCGACGACATCGAACGCCATCGCGTCGACTCGGTGATCAATCTCGGCGATCTGTTGTCCGGCGGCCTGCATCCGCGTCGAACTGCGGACCGGCTGATGGCACTCGGTTTTCCCACTGTCGCGGGAAACCACGACCGCTATCTGCTCGAGCAGGACCGGGAGTCCATGGGCAGTTGGGATCGGCACGCCCATGATCGACTCGACGACGAGCATCGACAGTGGCTGGCCTCGCTGCCGTTCTCATTGGAGTTCGATGGCGGAATCCTCGCAGTGCACGGAACACCCACCGATGATGAGCAATATTTCCTGCACTCGGTGGACGACAACGGCTCTCGCGAGGCAACCGAGGCCGAGATACTGGACAGGGCAACAGGTTTCACGAACCACTCCGTCATCGCCTGCGGCCACACCCACCTGCAGCGACAATGGACTCTCCCCAGCGGCACACTCGTGGTCAATCCAGGGAGCGTCGGCGCGCCCGCTTACGACGACGATCAGCCCTACCCGCACGTCATGGAATCCGGTTCTCCGCACGCGCGCTACGCGGTACTCGACGATCACGGCGCAGGCAGCTGGTCGGTCTCGTTCGAGCTGGTCGAGTACGACCACGTCGGTGCCGCCGCCGATGCCCGCGCGCACGGGATGAGCGACATCGCCGACGCACTTCTCACCGGATTCGTCGGCCCTGCGCCGCAAATGCCGTCACACTGATCGCGTGAAGATCACCGACGCTCAGCGCCGACACCGGCTCGTCGCGCAGCACTTCGCCCGTGCATCGACCACCGAAGCGGTGGTGTCGTCACTCCTCGCGTTGCATGCCACCGATCCGGCGACGGTGTATCTGTCGGTGCTCGCCCGCGCTCGAACACTGGGACTCTCGGATGTTCGTGATGCGATGTACGAGCGCAGGAGCCTGGTGCGGTTGATGGCGATGCGGCGCACGATGTTCGTCGTCGCTCACGACGACGTTCCGATGATTCACGCTGCGGCGAGCCTCGGGGTTGCGCGCACCATGCGGGCGCGCCTGATCAAACAGGTCTCCACGTTGCCCACCGAGCCGGTGATCGACGACGTCGAATCTTGGCTCTCCGCAACCGAAGCCGAGACCGACTCGGCGTTGCGATCGATGGGAACTGCCACCGGTGCAGAACTGTCCTCTGCAGTTGCAGGCCTCAAGACAGCGCTGCTACCGACCACCGACAAGGTGTACGACGTCAAGCGGTACGTCACCTCCGAGGTGCTGGTGATGATGGCCGCCGAGGGAAAATTGGTGCGCGTCGAACCGCGGGGCGCGTGGACATCCCGACGGCACGCGTGGGCACCGATCGATCACTGGTGGCCGGACGGGATTCCCGAACTCGACGAGACCGAGGCCAGAACGGACCTTGCTCGACGGTGGCTCGAGGTATTCGGACCTGCGACCCTCGACGATCTGCAGTGGTGGACGGGCTGGAACAAGACGCAGACTCGTGGGGCGGTCTCGGGCCTGGACACCGTGGCCGTCGAACTGACCGAGGGCGATGGAATCATGTTGTCCAGCACTGTTTTCGAGAAGCCTTCCGGCACGAGCGTCATGCTGCTACCTGCGCTCGATCCCACGCCGATGGGATGGAAGCACCGCGCCTGGTATCTCGGCGAACACAAGGCACCGCTGTTCGACACCTTCGGCAACATCGGCCCGACCATCTGGTCCGGGGGTCGCATCGTCGGCGGTTGGGCGGTGACCGGTTCCGGAGAGGTGGTGACCGAGTTCCTGGAGGGCGTCGGATCGACGGTGTCGAAAGCCGTTGCAGCCGAGGCAGAACGACTCACTATTCTGCTCGACGGCACCCCGGTGGTCCCATCCTTCCCGACACCGCTGGAGAAAGAACTGCGTGGGAAGACGTAGCCGATATCTGCCTGGGCAGCGGGGCACGCGACCGAACGGCGCCCGAATTCGCGGTAGGGTCAGACCGTGCCGATCAGTCTGGTTTCCATCGTCCTCCCCGTGTACAACGGTTTGCCCGATCTGGATGAGCAGCTCGAAGCCATCGCCGGACAGGACTACACAGGCGATGTCGAGCTCATTGTCAGCGACAACGGCTCGACCGACGGCCTGCGCGCACACCTCGAGAATCTCTCTCTGCCTATGACGATCCGCATGGTCGACGCCTCCGCCAAGCGTGGAGTCTCGTACGCCAGAAACGTCGGAGTGAAAGCTGCGCGCGGTGACATAGTTGCCTTCGTCGACCACGACGACGTCGCTCATAAGACCTGGCTGACTGCTCTGGTACACGCACTCGACAGTTTCGACGCGGTGGGCGGCGCACTCGAAGTCGAATCCCTCAATTCCCCGGAGGTGGCGTCGTGGCGAACCGTCCCGCCGCCCGGCGCTCTGTTCCGCTCCGCCTACCTGCCGTACGCACCGGGGAGCAATTTCGCCATGTGGCGGAGGGTGTTCGAGAAGGTCGGAGACTTCGACGAAGACTTCGTCGGCGGTGCCGAGGACGTCGACTACTCGTGGAGAATTCAGCAGGCGGGATCGACACTCGGACATGCCGCGGATGCAGTGGTCGCCTACCGCGTCAGAACGACTGTTCGTCGATCGTTCGAGCAAGGTCGGGCGTACGGCCGGACGTCGTGTCAACTGTCGACGAAGCACCGCGCATCGGGCTGCCCACACCCCACGTCCGTGGTCAGGATTCCAGTACACGCGGTGTCGATACTTTATCTTGCGACAGTTCGTAATCCGTGGCTCCCGAAGATACTGAGACCGATGCCGAGTGGTTTGTGGGCTCACTACATCGGGATTCACTACGGCGCTCTGCGAACACGAGTGACCTCGCTCGGCCGACGACAGAGACCGAGCGTCCGATGACGCACGAGACCGTCGATGAGCTACGCGAGGAGACTCTCGGCGTCCTGCGGCCTCACGCGGAACCGGGAGATCGCGTGGCGCACCTGGACTTTCCGAATCACTACAATGCCGGTGACTCGCTCATCCACGCCGGTGAGGTCGAGTACCTGAAGCGGTTGAACGTGCACGTCGACTACGTGTCCGATCCGTTCACCCACAACGATGCTCTACTCGAAGAACGAATCGGCGACGGGACCCTGTTCTTGCAAGGCGGGGGAAATTTCGGCGACCGGTGGCCGATCGACCAGAGGTTTCGTGAAGCAATCGTTGCGCGGTTTCCTCGCAACAAAATAGTGTGCCTCCCCCAGAGCATCGACTTTGCCGATGCCGAAGCCCTTACGAGGACCGCAGCCCTGTACGCGCAGCACCCGGATCTCACCCTCATGCTCCGTGAACAACGTTCGTACGAATTGGCGCTCGAGCATTTCCCGAGCAATCGCGTCGAATACTGTCCGGACATGGCTTTCGGTGCCGAGATCGCGCGCAGCACCGGAGGCTCTGCAGTGGATGTCGTGAAGCTCCTGCGCGCCGACTCGGAAAGCCTCGGTCATGCATCGGTGAACATCGACGCGTCGTCCGTCCGATACGATTGGGGCCTGCACGGAACGGATCTGGCGATCTCGACGGCGGTGATGCTGCCGACTCTGATTGCGCAACGTTTCCCCAGAACGAATCGTCTGCTCTACCCCGCCCTTCTCCGCTCGTACGAGCAAACAGCGAAGCTCAACCTTCGTGTGGCCCAACGCATTTTGAACCTCGCACCCGTCGTCCTCACCGATCGACTGCACGCCGCGGTACTGGCGGCGATGATGGGCAAGCGTGTCGTGGCGATGGACAACGCGAACAGGAAGGTGTCCGGTATCTATGACGCCTACCTGCACCGCTTCGACAACGTCCACTTCGCGTCGACCACCGACGAGGCCGCCGAATTGGTACGGCAGGCCGTGTCCGACTGTCGGTGAGAAACGCTGCTCGACCCCGCGCGGACGTTCAGAATGGGTAGCGACCCTCGGCCCAGGCACGGGCAGCCGGAGGTGTCACCGCATCGACAGGTTCGCCGTCGCGGAAGTACTGCGTGTGCAGAACCCGGCCCGCATCGACGGCTTCCTGCCATGCCTGAGTGGGACCTTCGCCGAACCAGAGCCACGGGGTGATGTCGTCCATGATCACGATCGAGTCCGCGGTGGCGAGTGGACGGAGGTCGTCGAGGTCTGCGCGAGCACCTTCCACCGAATGGTCGCCGTCGATGAAGATGACGTCGAACCGTACGTCCGGATGTTCCTTCGCGTAGGCCGCGATGGTGGTGTGCGAGTCGCCCGGGATCAGGGTGTGCCGACCCGGAAAGTGTTCGTCGATATGTGCTTTCGCGGCGTCGCTGTAGGCATAGGCGGCCAGGTCGAAGGACACGACGGTCGTATCGGGTGATGCGTCGAGGAACGCCCAACTCGAGAAGCCGGCATTGAACCCGACCTCACAGATCAGCTTCGTACTCTCCCGTGTCGCAAGCGAAGACAAGTATGCCTGCTCCGCCTCATCGGCTCCACGCTCGAAAGGTTCCCCAGCAGTGGCCGTTCGGTGCACCAGTGCTTCGAGTTCCTGCAGACCCATTCACCTTCTCCTATCGTCCGATTCAAAGCGTAGTCAACATCATTGGGCGGCGCAGACGACGACGCCCACTTGCAGAACGTGCCGCAATGATCACCGATAGGCGTCCCTGCGATGAGTAATTGCGATCACTCGCACCACAACTCGGGTGTCGTAGATTTGGTGGACGAGGGGTCACGGATGAACTCACGTCGGGCAACGGCGACCGCCTCGGGTAGTCCTCCGAGCGCCGCCGTCCCGACCGGATCCGCGGTCGACCGAACAAGCTCAGTCGACGACCGAACGGACGATCTCGGCGATGCGCTGCGCCGTGCCCTCGTCCACGGTCTCGAAGAACCACGCCGCAGGCATCAACTCTCCGTCCGCGCCACCGGCAGCGCGGAACACCGCCTTCTCGGTGATGGCCAGATTCAGTCGATCGTCGTTGCGCAGCGTCACCAGCGCCGGTGTACTCGCCGACTTCGCATAGGCGGGCATTCCGTACCAGATTCGCGGCTTCAAAGTGGGTGCCGCGGACACGATGATGTCGTGCACACGCTGCATGACCGAACGCCGCGGTTCGTCCATCTTCGAGATCTTCTCGATCACCTGAGCGAGGTTCTTTTCGTCCTTCGACGACATGTCATGTCCTTTCGCCAACCGATGTCGGGCATCGGCACAATGAAGGAGGCGCATTTCTGCGCCGCACCCCATCCGGACATGTCCTGAGCTGGTCAGGCCTCTCCTCGATGATTCACGTGGTTGCCACGTGGAAGCGCAGTCGGTGGCGCGTACCACCGCGGTAACAATATCTGACACTCGGCGGTAAAGCGCCGCCGATTCTGCAATTCGGCGACTAGACGTTGAAGCGGAACTCCACTACATCGCCGTCGGCCATGACGTAGTCCTTGCCTTCGATGCGTACCTTGCCTGCGGCCTTGGCCGAGGCCATGGAACCCGCGGCGATGAGGTCTTCGTAGGAGACGATTTCGGCCTTGATGAAGCCGCGCTCGAAGTCGGTGTGAATGACGCCCGCAGCCTGGGGTGCGGTGTCACCCCGATGAATTGTCCACGCGCGGGCCTCTTTCGGGCCAGCGGTGAGGTAGGTCTGCAGGCCGAGAGTGTGGAAGCCTGCACGTGCCAACGCATCGAGACCGGGCTCGGTCTGTCCGACCGATTCGAGCAGTTCGGCTGCCGATTCCTTGTCGAGTTCGAGCAACTCGGATTCGATCTTCGCGTCGAGGAACACCGCATCGGCGGGGGCGACGAGCCGAGCCAGTTCGCCGATCTTCGCGTCGTCGGTCAGCACCGACTCGTCGGCGTTGAAGACGTACAGGAAAGGCTTGGTGGTGAGCAACTGAAACTCACCGAGCAGCTCGAAGTCCAACTTCGCCTTGGCCGAGAACAGCGTCTTGCCGTCGTTCAGCACGGCCTGCGCGGCCAGCGCCGCGTCGAGTGCGGGCTTGCGATCCTTCTTGATCCGCACCTCTTTCTCGAGGCGCGGAATGGCCTTCTCGAGGGTCTGCAGATCGGCGATCGCGAGTTCGGTTTCGATGACCTCGATATCTGCGGTCGGGTCGACGCGACCGTCGACGTGCACCACGTCGTCGTCGGCGAAGACACGAACGACCTGGCAGATGGCGTCGGCCTCACGAATGTTGGCGAGGAACTTGTTGCCCAGGCCTGCGCCCTCGGACGCACCCTTGACGATGCCGGCGATGTCGACGAACGACACCAGCGCGGGCACGAGCTTCTCCGAACCGAACACCTCGGCCAGCTTCTCGAGCCGGGGATCCGGCAGCGCGACCACTCCGACGTTGGGCTCGATGGTGGCGAACGGATAGTTCGCGGCCAGCACATCGTTGTTGGTCAGTGCATTGAAGAGGGTGGACTTGCCGACGTTGGGCAGTCCGACGATTCCGAGGGTGAGGCTCACGGTCTATGGAGTCTACTTTGACGACACCACCAGCTCGGACAGTGCCCGGCCAGCGTCGATACTGGAAGCGCCGAGGGGTGCAAGAACGACGTGATCCGCTCCCGCCTCGTGGTGCTCCGCCACCCGCGAAGCGATCGTCTCGGTACTCCCCCACATCACCAGGCCGTCGATCAATCGGTCGCTGAGCTGGTCGACGTCGGCCTCGGCGAAGCCCATCCGCAGGAAGTTCTGCCGATAGCCGGGAACAGTGGCGAGAAAGCTCAGCGGCTGCCGAGCTGCAGCACGCGCCCGATCCGGGTCGGACTCGACCACGACGAACTGGTCGACCACCAACGTCGACCCACCGAGTGCACCGCGCGCCTGCGCCGTCCACTCCGGCGTCACCAGCAACGCGATTGCGCCGGCAGCGCGGTCCCGCGCCATCTCCAACTTCTTCGGACCGAGCGCCGCGAGCAGAAGGTGATCGGCGGGTACCTCGAGCTCGTCGAGGTACCTCCTCAACCCGGCCAAAGGCCGAGCACTCTGCGGCCCGCCGAGGCCGACAACGAATCGACCGGTGCCCGAGAGCTCGTCGAACAGCTCACCGGTCTGTGCAGGTGAGTACACATCGACCGGCACGATCCCCGGAACGATGGTCGCCTTCTCGGTCGCGTGGACCAGATCGGCCAACCTGCCGAGCCGATCGAGCTGCCCGCCCGGCAACCAGACCGAGGTGAATCCGAGTGATTCCAACTCGCGTGCGTCGTCGAGGTACGACGGCGATACGTCGATGGAAATGCCGAGTCTGCCGAGACCGAGTGTGTCCATGCAGGCGACGCTAAAACCTCGAGTTATATCGAGGTCAAGTGCGGATCGCCGAACTCGGGTCCCAACTCGCCAAGATCGGCAGAATCTCGGCAGTGCTCGACCCGTCCTCGACCGTGTAGACGATGAGACTCTGATCCGGCTCGCTGGGCGAGGTCAGAAACTCGATACCGAATTCGAGGGTTCCCGCCGCCGGATGCTGGATGATCTTGGTTGCGCGCTCGAATTCGCGAACCTCGTGGTCGCTCCACCATTGCTCGAAGCATGGCTCTGTGGAACGTAATTCGGCAATCAAGTCGATGAGCGCGCGATCCCCCGGTCGACGAGCGAGGTCACGGCGCAACCCCGCGACCGAGGCTGCCGCGAACTGCGACCAATTGACGATTCGCTCGCGGGCGATGGGGTTGCGAAACAGATAGTGGAACAACGACTGGTCGGCGGACGGTTGCAGACTCAGTACCGATCGGACCAGCGAGTTGCTGGCCAGGACGGCCCCGCTGCGCCCGAGCAGGATCACCGGCACATGGTCGAGCGCCTTCATGACCTGGAGCAGACCTGGATTCGGTACCTGCGCAGCATCCTCGGTGGGCGTCGCCGGGGACGCGAGATCGAGTAGATGCGCGGACTCGACATCGTCGAGCTTCAACGCACTGGCGATTGCCAGCAGCACCTCGTTCGACACGTTGGCCTGCCGACCCTGTTCGAGTTTGCTGTAGTAATCCGGACTCACTCCGGCCAGAGCCGCCAGCTCTTCGCGCCGCAGACCCGGCACCCGTCGGGCACCGGGATACGTACGAATCCCGGCCTCGATCGGGGTCATGCGGTCACGCCGATCACGCAGAAACGCGCTGAGGGCGGACCTGTCTTTGTTCACGGATCCCACAGTAGCGAGATGGGCGATCGGCAACCTGGTCATGACAGACCTAGGCAGAACGACGCCTGGTTGCCTGCCTCGACCGACCGTAGACATGGCGTCATGACTTCTTCCACTTCTCCGCAGCTCCTCGGACGCACAGCCGTCGTCACCGGATCGACCAGTGGGATCGGTGCTGCCATCGCGCTGACCCTCGCCGCCCAGGGGGCATCGGTGGTCGTCAGCGGCCGCGACGCCGAGCGCGGCAAGGCCCTGGCGCACAGCATTTCCGAGACAGGCGGCACTGCGGCCTTCGTCGACGTCGATCTCTCGGGCAGCTACCAGGAGCTCCGCGAATTCGCGGCCCGCGCCACCGACGCTCTCGGCGGCCGCGTCGACATTCTCGTCAACAACGCCGGCATCTATCCGGCCACCGCCACCGCAGACCTGCCCGATGACCAACTCGACGCCATGCTTGCCGTCAACGTTCGAGCTCCGCATGTGCTCGTCGGCGAACTGGCTCCCGCCATGGCCGAGCGCGGCAGTGGCGTCATCGTGAACATCGGATCGTGGATGGCCACGATGGGGAGCCCGTTCGCCGCGATGTACTCGGCTACCAAGGCCGCCGACGAACAACTCACTCGCAGCTGGGCTGCCGAGTTCGGCCCACGCGGCGTGCGGGTCAACGCCCTCGCACCCGGCGCGACGCTCACGCCGGGCAACGAGGATGCGCGGCAGGTGTTGGACGCTATGACGGCCGGAACGCCTGCAGGCACAGTGCTCGAGCCACAGGATATCGCCGACGGCGTTCTCTTCCTGGTATCGGACAACGCCGCGATGGTGCACGGGACAACGCTGTACGTCGACGGCGGTATCTCGGTCACCCGCGGATGAACACGCGCACCGCGGACCGCTACTGGGCTATTGCCTTCAGCGTCGAGGTGGCCTCGGCCAACCGAGTGACGGCGTCCCAATCCTCCTGCGCCACGGCCGAAGCCGGAGTGAGCCACGATCCGCCCACACAGCCGACGTTCGGCAGCGCCAGGTAGCTCGATGCATTGGAGGTCGAGATGCCACCCGTCGGGCAGAAGCGTGCGGCCGGGATCGGCGAGTGGATCGACTTCAAGAAATTCGCGCCACCGGATGCTTCGGCCGGGAAGAACTTGAGCTCGGTGTAACCGGCCTCGAGCAGAGTGAGCACCTCGGACACCGTTGCGGCACCGGGCAAGTGGGGTAGTCCGGTGTCTCGCATGGCCTTCGTCAGGGAAGGCGTACAGCCGGGCGAGACCAGGAACTGTGCGCCCGCGTCGGCGGCCTGCTTGGCCTGGCCGGGAGTGATGATCGTGCCGGCACCGATGAGGATGTCGGGAACCTCGGCGGCGATGCGCTCGATGGCATCGAGCGCCACCGGTGTCCGCAGAGTCAACTCGATGACGGGCACTCCGCCCGCCACCAGAGCGCGAGCGATCGGAACGGCATGGTCGAGATCGTCGATGACGACGACGGGAATGACGGGTACACGGTCGAGCAAGGATGCAGTCACGGTCTTACTTTCTCTCGAATCGGGTTCTCGGGTCAACGCATCACGAACATCGCACCCTCGTCTGCCGGACCGACGAGAGCACGCATCCCGGAGAACAGGTCACGGCCGGTGCTCGACCACTCGTCTGCGTCCAACACTCGACCGGTGACCGGTCGGGCTTCGAACTCGTCGAGCGGAACGTCGATCGACAATGTGCCACCGAGAGAGTCCACGGTGATCACGTCGCCGTCGAGGATCTTCGCTATCGGTCCACCGCTCGCCGCCTCGGGTGTGAGATGAATTGCCGCAGGCACTTTTCCGGAAGCTCCGGACATCCGGCCGTCGGTGATCAGCGCGACGGACCGGCCGCGGTCCTGCAGGATACCCAACGCGGGGGTGAGCTTGTGGAGTTCTGGCATGCCGTTGGCCTGCGGTCCCTGGTACCGCAGCACCGCAACGAAATCGGTGTCGAGCAGTCCTGCATCGAACGCTGCCAGGAAGTCGGCTTGGTCGTCGAACACCCGAGCCGGACCGCTGACCACACGATGTTCCGGTGCCACCGCAGAGGTCTTGATGACGCTTTTGCCGATCGGACCGGTCAACATCTTCAGCCCTCCGTCGGCACTGAACGGCTCGGTTGCACCGCGTAACACGGTGGCGTCATGACTGATTCGAGTTCCGTCCTGCCACATCACTCCGTCGCCGTCGAGCTTCGGCTCTTGGGTGTAGCGTCGCAGGCCCTGCCCAGCAACGGTTTTCACGTCCTCGTGCATCAACCCGGCGTCGAGCAGAGATCCGATGACGAATCCGAGGCCGCCTGCGGCGTGGAAGTGATTGACGTCGGCCTTGCCGTTCGGGTAGATCCTGGCCATCAGCGGCACGACGGCCGACAGATCGGACAGGTCCTGCCAGGTCAGCGTGATGCCGGCAGCCTTGGCGATGGCGACGAGGTGCATCGTGTGATTGGTCGAACCACCGGTGGCGAGCAACGCGACGCAGCCGTTGACGATCGACTTGACGTCCACGACCTCACCCACCGGCGTGTAGTTGTCACCGAGCGACGTCAGGCCGGTGACGACGTGCGCGGCCTCGCGGGTCAATGCGTCGCGCATCGCAGTTCCGGGGTTGACGAACGACGATCCCGGCAGATGCAGGCCCATGACCTCCATCAGCAGCTGATTGGAATTGGCCGTTCCGAAGAAGGTGCAAGTACCACTGCCGTGATACGACGCGGCCTCGGCGTCGAGCAGAGCCTCACGGCCCACCTTGCCCTCGGCGTAGAGCTGACGCGCTTTTGCCTTCTCCCCGTTGGGAAGTCCGGACGTCATCGGACCGGCGGGCACGAACACCGCGGGAAGATGGCCGAAACTCAGTGCACCGATGAGCATTCCGGGGACGATCTTGTCGCACACCCCGAGCATCAGGGTGGCGTCGAACATGTCGTGGGACAACGCAATTGCCGTCGACATTGCGATGATGTCTCGGCTGAAGAGCGAGAGCTGCATGCCGTCGCGGCCCTGGGTGATGCCGTCGCACATGGCGGGGACTCCCCCGGCGAACTGCGCGATGCCGCCGGCATCGATGACGGACTTCTTCAGCACGGCGGGGTAGTTCTCGAACGGCTTGTGCGCCGAGAGCATGTCGTTGTACGCCGAGACGATGGCGATGTTGGGCTTGACCATACCGCGCAGTGCTTGTTTGTCGGCCTTGCCGGAGGCGGCGAAACCGTGGGCGATGTTGGCGCAGGCGAGGCGGCCACGGGCGGGGCCTCGATCTCCTGCGGCGTCGATTCGAGCGAGGTAGGCGGCGCGAGCGGACTGGCTACGGTCTGCGATGCGGTCGGTGACCTGCCGCAGGACCGGATGAAGTGTGTCCATGAGTATCTCCGATGTTCGGTATCTCATCACTCACCTTAAGGCCGCTTAGGTCGATCGACAACCCAACTTATGCTTTTTGAAGTTATAAGTGGCACTCCTTGGGTTGTTGCCGTAAAAGTTGCCAGTTGGTTGAATGGCGTCTATGTCGATGCCGCGCCTGAGCGCTCCACCTGCGACGGCAGGCGAGGTTTTCGCTCTGGTCCGCGATGGAGAGGCTGATACCCGGGCCGAGCTCGGCCGGATCACCGGACTGTCACGGTCCGCCGTCGCGTCCCGCGTCGCCGCGCTCACCGGCCTCGGCCTGGTCATCGAAACCGAGGACACGCACTCGACCGGCGGCAGGCCTCCGGCGAGACTGTCGTTCGACATCGACGCCGGAGTCGTGCTCGCCGCCGCGATCGGACGCAGCCGCTCCCAGCTGGGCGTCTTCACCCTCGGCGGCGAGTTGCTCGCGAGCGACACCGTCGACCAGGAGATCGGCGTCGGCCCGGACGAACTGATGCCGCAGATCACCAAGCGACTGCAGGCACTGCTCGACGAATCGCACCGAACCGGCCACCGCATCCTCGGGGTCGGGCTGTCCATCCCCGGAACCGCCGACACCGACCGAGGGTGCAGCCTGGACTCGCCGATCATGCACGGCTGGGACGGGGTGCCGCTGGCCCCGTTCTTCGCCGATACGACGTCGGCTCCGGTGTTTCTCGACAACGACGCCAACGCGATGGTCCTCGCCGAACGTCGCGACAACAGAGACCGCTTCCAGAACGCCCTGTTGGTCAAGGCCTCGACGGGCCTCGGCGCAGGGATCGTGGCAGGCGGCGCACTGCAACGCGGATCACTCGGGGCTGCAGGCGAATTCGGCCACACCAAGACCGCAGCTGCAGCAGGTGTCGCCTGCCGATGCGGCGACAGCGGCTGCCTCGAAGCCATCGCAGGCGGCTGGGCACTGGTGCGCGCACTCAACGAACAGGGCCGCGAAGTCGGCCACGTCCGCGGCGTCGTCGACCTCGCGGTGAGCGGCGACCCCGAGGCACGCAGACTCATCCGCGACAGCGGTCGCCACATCGGCGAAACTCTGGCCGGGGCCGTGAACCTGCTCAACCCCGAGGTACTCATCATCGGCGGCGACATGGCGAACGCCTACGACATCTTCGTCGCCGGGCTGCGTGAAACCGTCTACGGCAACGCCACCGCACTGGCCACCAAGGCCCTCACCATCCAGGCCACCACCCATGGCGACCTCTCCGGAGTCATCGGTAGCGCCGCGCTGGTGCTGGATCAGGTGCTCAGCGCCAGAGCCGTCGACGACGCCCTCGGCGGCTGATCGGCACGCGCCGTCGGGACTGTTGCCGCTCGTCGCACTCCAGCGACCGCCGGGCGCACGGCGATGCGTCGATTCGAGGACGTGCGCCCGCGCCGGACATAGGGTGATCGCAGTCACACCTGCGAGCCTGGAGACCCCACACATGTCATTGAAAGCGGCCGACGAACCACACGTCGAATTGCTGAAGACAGATCCCGATCTGCCGCCCGTCGGCGTCGTCGAGTCACATCCGATGACCCCGATCAAGCGCCTCATGCTCGTCGCCATCGGCCTTCTCGGCGGTGTTGCGTGGACGATCATCGCGATCGTCCGCGGAGAGAATCCCAACGCCGTCTGGTTCGTCATCGCCGCGGTGTGTACCTACATCTTCGCCTTTCGCTTCTACGCCAGGCTGATCGAACGCAAGATCGTCTTCCCACGCGACGACCGCGCCACCCCCGCCGAGATTCTGGAGAACGGCAAGGACTACATGCCGACGGACCGTCGGGTGCTGTTCGGCCACCACTTCGCCGCGATCGCCGGAGCAGGCCCGCTCGTCGGACCCGTCCTCGCCGCTCAGATGGGTTACCTCCCGGGCACCATGTGGATCATCATCGGCGTCGTGTTCGCCGGTGCCGTACAGGATTTCCTGGTGCTGTGGATCTCGACGCGACGCCACGGCCGCAGCCTCGGCCAGATGGCCCGCGACGAACTCGGAGTCGTCGGCGGCACCGCCGCCCTGGTCGCGGTGTTCGTCATCATGATCATCCTCATCGCGGTGCTCGCCCTGGTCGTCGTCAACGCACTCGCCGAAAGCCCCTGGGGCGTCTTCTCCATTGCGCTGACCATCCCGATCGCACTGTTCATGGGTGTCTACCTACGCTTCCTGCGGCCGGGCAACGTCACCGAGGTCTCGCTCATCGGCGTCGTCCTGTTGCTGCTCGCCATCGTGGCCGGCGGTTGGGTTGCCGAAACCGATTGGGGCACCGACTGGTTCACCCTCTCCAAGGTGACCGTCGCCTGGCTGCTGATCGGCTACGGTCTGCTCGCCTGCATCCTGCCGGTATGGCTGCTGCTCGCCCCGCGCGACTACCTGTCGACGTTCATGAAGGTCGGCACCATTGCCCTACTGGCCGTCGGCATCCTCATCGCGCGTCCCGAGATCCAGATGCCCGCGATGACCAGCTTCGCCACCGAGGGCAACGGGCCGGCATTCGCAGGGTCCCTGTTCCCGTTCCTGTTCATCACCATCGCCTGCGGCGCACTGTCCGGCTTCCACGCTCTGATCTCCTCCGGCACCACGCCGAAGCTGCTGGAGAAGGAAAAGCAGATGCGCATGATCGGCTACGGCGGCATGCTCACCGAGTCGTTCGTCGCCATCATGGCTCTGATCACGGCGTGCGTCCTCGATCAGCACATCTACTTCGCGCTCAATGCCCCGGCGACATTGACCGGTGGCACTCCCGAGGCTGCAGCTCCCTACGTCAACGGATTGGGACTGAGCGGCGGAGACATCACGCCTGCCGAATTGAGCCAGGCCGCAGCCGATGTGGGCGAGGAGACGATCATCTCCCGCACCGGCGGCGCACCGACACTCGCGTTCGGCATGTCCGAGGTACTGCACCAGGTGTTCGGCGGGCCGGGGCTCAAGTCGTTCTGGTACCACTTCGCGATCATGTTCGAGGCACTGTTCATCCTCACCACGGTCGATGCCGGCACCCGCGTCGCGCGCTTCATGCTCTCCGACAGCATCGGCAACCTGCCCGGCGCATCGGCCAAGAAGTTCAAGGATCCGTCGTGGCGTCCCGGTGCCTGGATCTGCTCGCTGATCGTCGTCGCAGCCTGGGGCGCAATCCTTCTCATGGGTGTCACCGATCCACTGGGCGGAATCAACACTCTGTTCCCGCTGTTCGGTATCGCGAACCAACTGCTGGCCGCCATCGCACTGACGGTGGTACTCGTCATCGTGGTCAAGCGTGGCCTCTACAAGTGGGCCTGGATCCCCGGAGTTCCACTCGCCTGGGACCTCATCGTCACCATGACGGCGTCGTACCAGAAGATCTTCTCCTCCATCCCGGCCATCGGCTACTGGACGCAGCACTCGCAGTTCCGCGACGCCAAGGCGCAGGGCCTGAGCGAGTTCGGTAGCGCCAAGACACCCGAGGCCATCGACGCCGTCATCCGCAACACCTTCATTCAGGGCACGCTGTCGATCATCTTCGCGGCACTCGTCCTGGTGGTCGTGTTCGCCGGAGTGTGGGTCTGCATCAAGGCAGTGCGGGGAGACAACCTGCCCGACAACGAGGAGCCCGAGGTGCCGTCGAAGATCTTCGGTCCCACCGGGTTCGTCCTCACCCCGGCCGAGAAGAAGATCCAGGCCGAATGGGACGAGCTGATCGACGCGGGCACCGTCCGTCGCCCCGGATCGGCGCACTAGATGCGCGGGCTGTGGTGGTGGATCACCTCGGTGATGGGCGACCACGATTACGACCGATACGTCGCCCATCTGGCCCGCCACCACCCCGGTCAGGAACCGCCGACCGTGCGGCAGTACTGGAAGGATCGGCACGCGGAGGCGGACCGAAACCCGGGGGCACGCTGCTGCTGACACGGTGATGTCCGATTTCCGCTAGCACCGACGCGTCCACGCTGACACAGTAGGTGCATGAGCAGCGAACGGCAGGTGCAAGAACTGGACTTCGATCGGTGTTATCGCGCGGTCTCCTCGCGTGACGCACGGTTCGACGGCCAGTTCTTCACCGCCGTCGCCACCACCGGTATCTACTGCCGACCCTCCTGCCCGGCCCGCACACCCAAGCCCGGCAACGTCTCGTTCATGGCCACCGCAGCGGCGGCGCAACAATCCGGCTACCGAGCCTGCCGCCGCTGCCAGCCCGACGCCACCCCCGGTTCCCCACGCTGGAACATCCACTCGGACCTCAGTTCTCGTGCCATGCGACTGATCTCCGACGGAGCCGTCGAACGTGGTGGCGTCGATGGCCTCGCCAGCACCCTCGGTTACTCGACCCGTCAGTTGACGCGCGTGCTGACGGCCGAAGTCGGTGCAGGACCGCTGGCATTGGCCCGCGCGCACCGCGCCCACACCGCCCGCACACTGATTCAGACCACCGACATGTCGATGGCCGACGTCGCCTTCGCGGCCGGCTTCTCCAGCGTTCGGCAATTCAACGACACCATCAAAGAAGTCTTCGCCGTCGATCCGTCGACACTGCGCAGAGAAGCACACCGCACGGCGGTTGCGACCGCGGGTGGAACGGTCACCCTGCGCTTGCCGTACCGCCCGCCGCTGGATCGCGGCTGGATCGAGTGGTTCCTGCGGGGCCACGTGGTCGAGGGCATCGAATCCTTCTCCGAGGACGGCGAATACGTGCGATCGCTGCGCCTACCGCATGCCGCCGGACTCGTGGCGTTGCGGGTGATGGACGGATTCGTCAGCGCCGCAGTGACATTGCAGGACATGCGCGATCTTGCCCCGGCCGTCGCTCGGATTCGCCACCTGCTCGATCTCGACGCCGATCCACTCGCCGTCGACGACGCCCTGCGCACGGATCCGCAGCTGGCACCGAGCGTCGACGCCCACCCGGGCATCCGCGCGCTCGGAGTGGTCGACGGCGCAGAGATGTTGCTGCGCACCGTGATCGGACAACAGATCTCGCTCAAGGCTGCGGCCACCCACACCGCCCGGCTCGTCGATGCTCTCGGTGCGCCACTCGATCTCGGCAACGGAACCGTCACCAGGTTGTTTCCCGAGCCAGCCGTCATCGCCGAACGGGGCCACGAAGTTCTCACCGGACCTGCCGCCCGGGTGCAGACCGTCATCCGCGTCGCCGACGCCATCGCGTCGGGAACCGTCGTGCTGCATCCCGCGCGAGAAGGGCCGGAATTCGAGCGAGAGCTGCTCGCGCTCAAAGGAATCGGACCCTGGACCGCCCGGTACGTCGTGATGCGACTACTCGGCGATCCCGATGTTCTGCTCGATACCGATCTCGTCGTCCGCCAAGGTGCTCAGGCACTCGACATCTCGTTGGACAACTCTGCCCGCTGGGCTCCGTGGCGTTCGTACGTCTCGATGCACCTGTGGATCACCGCACTGGAAAGAAGACAGCCATGACTGCCACCGCCGCCACCCAGGACACTCCGATCGGGCCGTTCAGCACCATCGTCGACGCCGATCAGCGCGTGCTCGCGTCGGGCTGGACCGACGATGTCGAGGAGCTGCGAATCCTGATTCACCCGACGATGCGACCCGACATCGTGCGCAGGGTGGCCGATCTCGGTGACGTGACGCGCGCCGTGGAGAACTATCACCGCGGTGAGCTGACCGTCATCGACTCCGTTGCCGTCGCGCAACGATCAGGCGAATTTCTCATGCACGCCTGGGGAGTACTGCGCACCGTCGAGCCCGGTGCACCGGTGACCTACTCCGAGTTCGCCGAACTGTCCGGAAGACCGGCAGCGATTCGCGGTGCTGCGTCGGCGTGCGCGCGCAATGCCGCCGCGCTGTTCGTGCCGTGCCACAGGGTGGTTCGAATCGGCGGGGCGCTCGGCGGTTTCCGGTGGGGGCTGCCGGTGAAGAAGTGGTTGTTGGCACACGAGGCTGCCTGAGCACGCCTCGTCGACGGGTCGTCCGATGGCGGTGACATACAGGCTGAGTACGCCGGACGTTATGGTTCTTCACGAACCGCCACCCGCCGAATGTGAGGACCCCACAGTGACCGAATCGGCAGTTCCCGGTAAGACGTCGAAGTCCGAGACGTCCGGCAATGATCGCGGTGACCTCATCGGGGTCGGCGGTGTGTGGTTGGCCAAATGGTCGCTGATCCTCATTTCCATCGCAGCCGGGGCGTGGGTGTTGGGCTGGCTGATCGGGCACCTCTGGGTGATTCTGCTACCGGTCCTGCTCGCCGTGATCGTCGCGACGGTGCTGTGGCCGCCGGCCAAGCTGATGATGCGTCTGGGATTTCCTCCCGCTCTGGCCGCATCGGTGTCGCTCGTGGTGTTCTTCGTCGTCATCGGCGGCATCATCACTCTGATCGTTCCGTCGGTCGCCGAGCAGGCACCGGAGTTGGTCGACCAGGCATCGGGCGGTATCGCACAGGTTCAGGACTGGTTGAAGGGTCCGCCGCTGAACATCGGCGACGATCAGATCGACTCGGCCGTATCGGCCATCGTTGCGCGGCTGCAGGACAGCGGTGAGGTCATCGCCACCGGCGTGTTCACCGGCGTATCCGCTGCGGGCTCTCTGTTGGTGACCCTGGCGCTGGTGTTGGTACTGACGTTCTTCTTCGTCAAGGACGGGCCGAAGTTCCTGCCGTGGTTGCACGGATTCTCCGGTGGCCGCGCCGGACGCCATCTGGGCGAGGTGCTCTCACGGATGTGGGCGACCCTCGGCGGGTTCATCCGAACTCAGGCCATCGTCAGTTTCATCGACGCCTTCTTCATCGGTCTGGGACTGGTCATTCTCGGTGTTCCGCTGGCGCTGGTGCTGGCGACCCTGACGTTCATCGGTGGCTTCATCCCGATCGTCGGTGCGTTCGTGGCGGGCGCTCTCGCCGTTCTGGTGGCCCTGGTTGCGAACGGGCTGACCACTGCACTGATCGTGCTCGCCATCATCGTCGCGGTACAGCAGCTGGAAGGCAATGTGCTGCAACCGATCCTGCAGAGTCGCAGCATGAACCTGCACCCGGCGATAGTGCTGCTGGCCGTGACCGGCGGTAGCTCACTGTTCGGCATCATCGGCGCATTCCTCGCCGTCCCGGCCGCCGCAGTGGCTGCCGTGCTCATCAGGTACCTGTCCGAGCAGATCGACGCCCGCTCGAACGAACCGGACCAGGACGAACTCGAGGACGAGATCCCGCCGCCCGAGGGATTGACCGACGAGCAGGCCGGTCTGGACGACGAGGACGAGTCGAAGTCCGACAAACCTGCGTCGGGTCAGGACGCGACGACCTGAAGTGTCGATCCGGTGCGCTCCCGCTTGACGTAGAGGCGGCTGGGAATGCGTTGACGCATCTCGTCGACATGACTGACCACGCCGACGACGCGTCCGCCCGCACGTAGTTCGTCGAGAACCGACATCACCGATTCGAGGGTGTCGGCGTCGAGCGTGCCGAATCCTTCGTCGATGAACATCGTGTCGAGGACGACACCTCCGGATTCGGCGGCCACCACATCGGCCAGGCCCAAGGCGAGCGAGAGCGACGCGAGGAACGCCTCACCGCCCGAGAGGGTCTTGGCCGAGCGCACGACGCCGGTGTAGTCGTCCCTGATGTCCAGTCCGAGACCGCCCCGTTTGCCACGGACGCCTGCCTCGTCGGAGTGCACGAATTCGTAACGCCCCGAGGACATTCGACGCAGCCTCGCGGATGCGGACTCGGCGACGTCCTCGAGTCGGGACGCGAGGACGTACGAGCGCAACGACATCTTGCGAGCATTCTGCCCCCGGCCTGCCACGACGTCCGCCAGGTTCGCCAGTTCGTCGAACTCGGCGCGTTGTGGCGCGATGGCCTGGGCGGCGGTGAACAGTTCGGTGATCAGTCGTTCCAGATCGTCTGCGCGCCTTCGGCATTCGGCCACTTCGGCAGCAGCGGCCCTGACCTTCTCGTCCAGCTCGGAACACGCATGTGCCAGCGGTTCCAGATCCACCGGCGGCCGGCCGGCCACGTCCACGATGGCGGGCTCGCGCAACACGTGCTCGGCATGTGCGCGCGCCTCCTCGGCGGTGCGCAGTTCGGTCTCGATCTGCTCGACGCGGTCCGCGGCCAACACTGCCCCGGCTGCCGCGTCGACGGACTCGAAGCTCGACGCCTGCACTCGCCGGTCCAGTTCGGCTGTGAGCTCATCGGCCCGCGCGGTGGCGTCGAGCCAGGCGATACGCGCCTCCTGAATTCGCCGGGCACCGTCGATCAAGGCTTCCCGCTCCGCGATTCGGTCCACCAGCGACGCACCCTCGTTCACTTCCTCGGCGACCGACGCTCGCATCTGCGTCAGCGATTCCTCGGTGGCCGAGATGCGTTCGTCGACGGCACTGCGCGAGGCGACGAGGTCGTGGAGCCTGACCGTCAGCGCGTCCGACTCGCTCCGCAGCCGATGCAGTTCCGCGGTTGCGGGTTCGACATCGGCCGCACGCGCACGAGCGTCCTGCACTGCAGTGGTCGCGGCATCGAGAATCCGGGTCAGTTCCGCAGCGGACTCCCCTCCGGTGCGATCGTGCAGCAGGTCCACGCCGCGTTGCGCTTCTGCGACGACCGCGACCGCTTGTTCGAGCGCAGCAGCAGCCTTGCGTTCCGCGGCGGCGGCCTTGTCTTCCTGCGCCTTGGTCACCGTCGACGTCGACGCGGCAGCGGGATGCGGGTGCACCTCCGATCCGCACACGACGCACGGCTCCCCCGCCTCCAGACGAGCCGCCAGCTCGGCCGCCATCCCGTCGATGCGTCGCTCACGGAGATCGAGCAGGTGCGCCCAGGCCATGTTGTGCGCTGCTCTGGCGCTGTCGCGCGCCCGCTCCGCCTCGGCCAGAGTCGCGCGTGTGCGCACCAGGGCGAGGGCGGACTCGGCCGCCGCGCGGGCACGATCGCATCGCTCCTCGAGACCCGGCAACTCTGCCTCCGCCGAGGATGCTCGTGCCAGCCGAGATTCGACCGCTCCGATCTTCTCTGGCATCGACGCCTGCGACTGCACGGTGCGTTCGATCGCCGCTGCGGTGGTGCGTTGCTGCGCACGACAGTCGGCGAGGGTGCCGTCGAGTCGGTCGGCTTCTCGGGCCAGACCGAGCAGCGACTGCAACCGCGCGACATCGGTGGTCCAGTCACGCACGAACTGTGCGACGACCGTGCGCTCGGCCGACGGATCCGCCGGTGCCGGTGGCCAGTGCAGTGCAGCGTGGAAGCGTCGGCCCTCCGCCGTCGACGGGAGGGCATGCTCCGCCGCCGCGAGTGCGGACGTTGCGGCGTCGGTCGCCAGTCGTGCGAGACGGAGGTCTGCAGCAGTGTCCGCGATCGGCCCGGCGGCCGCGGAATCGGCGAGCTCGATTCTGCGCGCTGCTCGCACCGTCTCGCCCTCCCGATACTGCACGAGTTGCCCCTCGGCGAGAGCGCGTCGACGCTGCAGATCTACAACGGCGGTGGCCTTCGTCAGCGCTGCCGACGCACGCCGAGCAGCCGCATCGATCAGCACCGCTCGACCTTGCGCGAGGGTCCGATTCTGCCGGGCTTCGTCGAGGACGTCGGCCGCCCATTCGAGGGGGTCCGGCTGTTCGCCGTCCTCGCCTGCGGGCTCGGGCACACCCGATGCCTGCGACACCCGGCCGAGCATGATGTCGATGGCGTGGTGAGCTTCGGCGAGTTCGGCGGCGAGCTCCCGGCGGCGCTGCGCGAACCACTCCTCGACATCACCGAATCTGCCTGTGTCGAAGAGTCTTTCGAGCAGGTTCCCGCGTTCGTCGCTGTCGGCTCGAAGGAACCGCGCGAACTCACCCTGCGGCAGCAGCACTACCTGAAAGAACTGGTCGGCACTCATCCCGAGCAGCGCGTTGACGGCGTCACCGATCTCGCTGAGCCGGGTGAGGTTCTGCCCGCGGCCGTCGAGCCAGGTGAGACTGGCCTTGGCGTGCTGCTTGGTGGTACCCGTACTTCGCAGCTTGGGCCGCAGGAATTCCGGACTGCGCACAATTCTGATCCGACGCCCACCGAGTGTCGCTTCCAACGTGACCTGTGGCACCGCACCCTTGGCCGCGTGATCGGACAGCAGCCGCTTGCCCTCGCGACGAGCTCCGGGCACCGTTCCGTACAGCGCGAACGCCACGGCGTCGAGAACCGTCGTCTTGCCGGCTCCGGTGTGACCGTGCAACAGAAACAGCCCGTCGGCCCCCAGCGCATCGAAGTCCACCGTCTCCGTGCCCGCGAAGGGGCCGAAGGCGGTGATCTCGAGTGAATGCAGCCTCATGCAGCACCGCGGTCGGCCGTGGTGGCCGACCCGCGGGTGGCCTCGGTCTCCCGTTGCACGGAGGCCAGAGCGCGGGACAGGAGCTCGGACTCCGCGGCCGTCGGCACGCTGCGCATGTCCGTCACGAAGGAGGTGGCGATGTCGAGATCGCTGCGGCCGCGCACACGGTCGCGGTAGCGAAGCTCGCCGGATCCCTCCGGCCGACGCCATTCCAGGTGGATCGCGTGCGGGAAACGCTGCTGCAGCAAGCGCATTGCGTCGACCGGTCGCACCTCGTCGGTGAGTACGGCGGAGACGTAGTGATCCTCGAACTCGCAATACGCTGTGTCCGTGGTCAATTCCTCGAGCGTTCCTTCGATGCGGGCGAGGCCGCGGACCACCGGCAGATCCATTCGCTCGACAGTGCCGAGCCCGTCGGCATCGAGATCTACGATCCATACCGCTTTGTGGTGCGACCGCTCGCCGAACGAATAGGGCAGCGGCGAACCGGAGTACCGCACCCGGTCGGTGAGGGTCTGGGGCGAATGCAGATGTCCGAGCGCCACGTAGTCGACCCCGTCGAACGCCGACGCAGGCGCGGTCTCGATACCGCCGGAAGAGATCGACCGCTCCGATCCGGTCGCTTCACCGCCGACGATGAAAGCGTGGGCGAGCACGACCGAGCGAACGCATTGCCCTGCCTCGCTTCTCGTCGCGAGGTCGCCGCGCACCCGATCCATCGCGGCACCGAGAACGTCGGCATGAGTACGCGCAGTGGGAACGTCGAGTTCGACGCGAGTGGTTTCGGGCTCGAGATACGGAATGCCGTAGAACGCAACGCACCCGTGCTCGTCGTCGATGACGACCGGGGTGGCGACATCGCCCACCCGCGTCATCAGATGCAGCCCTCCTGCCGACGCGAAGGCCGCGCCTGCGCCCAGTCGAGCGGGTGAATCGTGATTTCCCGACGTCGCGACGATCACGGCACCGGCCGCGCGGATGGCCTCCAGTCCGCGGTTGCAGACCAGGACGGCATCGGCACTGGGAACAGCGCGGTCGTAGATGTCGCCCGGCACCACCACCACATCGATCGATTGTGCCGCAACCAGTTCCGCGATGGACCTCAGCACAGTGCCCTGATCGGCCAACAGGTCGACACCGTGAAAGGTGCGACCGATGTGCCAGTCCGAGGTGTGCAGAATTCTCATGCGTTCGACGCTATCGGCAAGCACCGACAAACTATTCGAGGCTCGTCGGCCTGTCGGACGTGAGCTGCGGTCCACAGCCATCGAGAACCGAAGTTGTCGGTACCGTCCTGCATCATCTGCCCCATGAACATTCTCACCGCGTTCGGACTGCTCGTCGCACTCGGTATCGGCGCGGTCGTCGGCTGGTTGTTGCACGCTTCGCGGATGGGCGATCGCGCCGTACGAGCCGAGGCCCAACTGGCCGCGCTGCGCGAGCACGAGGGCATGCTTCGGCAGTCACTGAGTGCGGTCAACGAGGACTCGGCTCGACGCAATTCGACCGTGATCGGCCAACAGGTCTCGCACCTGGTCGAGCCGTTGCACGACGCCGTCGATGCGCTCTCCGAGCACGTCCGGCAGGTCGAGCACAATCGCATCCGGGCGTACGCGGGACTGTCGGAGCAGGTCACCGGTATGCACCGTGCATCGATGCATCTGTCCACCCAGACCGGTCAGCTGGTCACCGCCCTGCGCGCACCGCAGATCCGGGGCCGGTGGGGCGAGATCCAGCTCGAGCGCGTCGTCGAGCTGGCAGGCATGCTCAAGCACTGCGATTTCGACACTCAGGTCAGCAAGGACGGCATCAGACCCGACATGATCGTTCGTCTCGCCGGCGGACGCCAGATCGTCGTCGACGCCAAGGTGCCGTTCGCGGCGTATCTCGACGCCGCCCAGGACGAGGATCCCGGCGCGCGGGAGAAGAATCTGCGACGCCACGCCAAGCAACTGCGAACCCACATCGACCAGTTGGCCGACAAGGCGTACTGGCAGGCGTTCGAGCCGACGCCGGAGTTCGTCGTGCTGTTCGTTCCCGGCGACCCGTTTCTCGACGCGGCCCTGACATCGGACACCGGTCTGCTCGAGTACGCCTTCGGCCGGAACGTGATCCTGGCCACCCCGACCACCCTGGTCGCGCTGCTGCGCACCGTCGCCTACACGTGGAAGCAGGAGTCACTGGCCGAGGACGCCGCACGCATCCAGCAGTTGGGACGCGAGCTGTACACGCGGATCGGTGTCGTCTCGACGCACCTGGACAAGCTCGGTGCCCACCTCGGCAAGGCCGTCGAGTCCTTCAACTCCACCGTCGGGTCGGTCGACACCAGGGTGAGCGTGACGGCGAGAAAGCTGCACGAGCTCGAACTGTTCGACGCCGAGCCGGTGGACATCGCCCGAGTGGACGAGCGTCCCAAACTGTCCGATTCGTCCCGCTACCGGCACGACTTCGGTCATGTCAGCGATGCAGTCGGCTGAACAACGGCTAACCTCGGGGGGTGTCTACCTCCCAACGTGCCCGCTCCGGGGTACCGCTGGATCACCGATCCATCCTCGCGACCCTGCCCGGCGTTCCCGCATGGGGTGCCGTCGCGATCGCCGCGGGACTGACTTTTCTCGGATTTCTGATCGATGCCGCACGCGGTACCGAGCTGACCGGTGCGTTCGCGTTCATGTACATCCTCGGCTGCATCGCCGGCGTCCTTCTGGTCCGCTTCCGCGGACTGTTCACGGCGATGGTGCAAGCCCCACTGATCCTGTTCGTGGCCGTGCCGCTGTCGTACCAGTACTTCACCGACAACGCAGGCACCAGCCTCAAGGACATCATCCTCAACGTTGCCATTCCGCTGGTCAACCGGTTTCCGCTGATGCTGCTCGGCACCGTGGTCGCCGTCGGACTCGGAGTCCTGCGCATCGTGCTCAAACGCCAGAACACGCATGCCCCCACCCTTCGACGAAGCCAGAAGACCGAGGGCACTGTTCGACGCAGCCGCAAGCCCGGCGACGACAAGGCGACCGGAGCCCAGCGCCGGGCACAGGACGAGCGCCCGGAACGGTCACGCAGGCGCGCAGCTGCAGCCGACCGCAGCACCGACTCCGCGGCCGAGGCCACCGACATCGTGCCCGGGCCGTACGTCGGTCGCAGAAACACCGATTCCCGCCCGCGACCCGACACCGAACCTCGCTCGAGTTCGAGCCCACGACGATCGGCCGCGTCGGCACCACAGACTCGATACGCCGCCACCGACTCACCTCGGCAGGACTACAAGCCCGAATACCAGAAGCCCGAGTACCCGCGAACGCAGTATCCGCAGGGACAGTCCCGTGAAACACAGCGACCGCAACCGTCCGAGCCTCGTTTCTCGGCAGAGCCCCGGTATTCGACCGAACCTCGTCGCGAGCGCTCGGCCCGGGTGCACGCTCCTCGCGAGGTCGCCGATCCGTACAGCACCGGAGCCAGGCCCGTCGTGACTCCTCGGACGAACGCTTCCTCGGCACCCGGTTCGCCCGCAGAGGACGGCCAGGGCAATCACGCTCTACCCACCCCGCACCGGGACGACATTCCCCCGCATCCGGTGCCGCGGGTTCGCTACCGCGACCGCCACAGCGACTAGCCCGAACACGAACGAACGCCCCGTATCGGTTCCTGCTCCTGCGCAGGTTTCCGATACGAGGCGTCGACTTTTCGCTGACGTCGCTTCTAGCGAGCGGGACGCAACTCTCGGGGCAGAGAGAACACCAGGGTCTCGTTGGCGGTGGTGACCGGCTGAACGTCTGCGTAGCCGTGCTCGGCGAACAGTTCGATGACGCCCTGCACCAGGATCTCCGGTACGGACGCACCCGAGGTGATACCGATCGTCTCGACCCCGTTGAGCCAGGCCAGGTCGATTTCCTTGGCGTAGTCGACGAGGTAGCTCGCTCGCGCACCCGCACCGAGCGCGACCTCGACCAACCGCACCGAGTTGGAGGAGTTCTTGGAGCCGACGACGATCACCAGATCGCATTCCGGTGCCATCGCTTTCACGGCGACCTGACGGTTCTGTGTGGCGTAGCAGATGTCGTCGCTGGGCGGGTCCTGCAGCGTCGGGAAGCGCTCACGCAGTTTCGCGACCGTCAGCATCGTCTCGTCGACACTCAGCGTGGTCTGGGACAGCCAGATGACCTTGTTCTCGTCTCGAACGGTGACGTTGTCGACCGATTCGGGCCCGTCGACCAGCTGAATGTGCTCGGGAGCCTCACCTGCGGTGCCCTCGACCTCCTCGTGACCTTCGTGGCCGATGAGCAGGATGTCGTAGTCGTCTCGGGCGAAGCGCTTGGCTTCCTGGTGCACCTTGGTCACCAACGGGCAGGTGGCGTCGATCGTGCGCAGGTTTCGCTCGGCCGCAGAGGTGTGTACGGCAGGTGAGACACCGTGCGCGGAGAACACCAGCAGCGATCCCTCGGGAACCTCGTCGGTTTCCTCCACGAACACCGCGCCGCGATCGGACAGCGTCTCGACCACATGCCGGTTGTGCACGATCTCCTTGCGCACGTACACCGGCGCACCGTGCTGTTCGAGCGCCTTCTCGACGGTCTCGACCGCACGATCGACACCCGCGCAGTAGCCCCGCGGCTCCGCGAGCAACACTCGCTTACCCCCGGCGTACGAGGACGCACCCGTACCGGCGGACTGTGCAATACCAAGATTCAGTGGAACAGCCGAAGACATACCTACCAGGATACGTGCACCGAGCGCGGCTACCTCGTTTCCGTGACCTCGAGCCCCGGCTGGAGTGGGTCGTACCGCCTGTCGGCTACCCAAAGTTCACGGTTTCGGGCAGTCTGGTGCACATGACTCGAGTCCCCTTTGCAGCGCGCGTGGCTGCAGGCGTCGCCGTGACCGTCGTGGAAGAGGCTCGCAAGCTTCCCGGTTCCGCCCTGATGCTGCCGATGACGGTCGTCAGCGAGGCACTGGCGCGTGGCATGCGATTCCAGCAGCAGGTGACGGCGCTGGCCATCAAGGGCGATCTGATCATCGCGACCCTGCCGGTCATCGGGACCCCGACCGAGGAGCAGCCCGCCTGGGCCAGCTTCGACGACGACGGAGACGAGACCTTCGACACCGAGTCGAGATTCGACGCCGCTGTCATCACCGACGACGTCGATGTGCCCGACGCCCCCGTGGCCGAGCCCGTCGCTGCGAACGGCCGCTTCGCTCTGTACTCGACGCCTCCGCTGGACGAGCCGGTCCAGGACACCTCGGCCAAGCGCGCTCCCTCCGCCGACAAGCCCGAGATCGTCGAGATGATCGACTTCGACACCCTCGCCCTGGCGCAGCTGCGCGCACGCCTGCGCACACTCTCGATCGAGGACCTCGAAACCCTGCTCGAGTACGAGAACGACACGCTCTCCCGCGCACCGTTCCAGACAATGCTCGCCAACCGCATCACCACCGCCAAGGCCAAGTGAGCACTCCCCCTGCTCAGTCCGGTCCCACCCAACCAGGCGCGAGCACCGCCGAACAGCCATGGCCGGTGCGTACCGTCGCCATGAAGGTCGCCGGCTGGATCGACAAGCTCGGCTCCATCTGGGTGGAGGGGCAGCTCACCCAGATCAACGCTCGCCCCGGCACCAGAACGGCCTTTCTGACACTGCGCGATCCGTCGGCCGACATGTCGCTGTCGGTGACGTGTTCGCCGCAGTTGCTCGATCGTTCACCCGTTCCGCTGACCGAGGGTGCCCGCGTCATCCTCTACGGCAAGCTGTCGTTCTTCACCGGCAGGGGAACGATCTCTCTGCGCGCCACGGACATTCGCGCGGTGGGCGTCGGCGAACTGCTGGCTCGCATCGAACGACTCAGAGCCCTGCTCGCCGCGGAAGGATTGTTCGACCCGCGCCTGAAACGTCCGCTGCCGTTCCTACCGGGCACCATCGGCCTGATCACCGCACGCGCCAGCGCAGCCGAGAAGGACGTGCTCACCGTCGCGCAGAGGCGTTGGCCCGCGGTCCGATTCGAGGTTCGCAACACACCTGTTCAGGGTCCGCAATCGGTGCCGGCGATTCTGGACGCCCTGAAGGAGCTGAACGACGACCCCGCCGTCGACGTCATCATCCTCGCCCGAGGCGGCGGTAGCGTCGAGGATCTGCTGCCGTTCTCCGACGAGGCCCTGTGCCGCGCCATCTCTCGCGCCACCACGCCGATCGTCAGTGCCATCGGCCACGAGCCCGACAGCCCGCTCAGCGATCACGTGGCCGACCTGCGGGCCGCAACCCCCACCGATGCCGCCAAACTCGTGGTGCCCGACGCCGTCGCCGAACAAGCTCTCGTCTCGGAATTGAAGTCGAGAAGTGCTGCAGCGCTGCGCAATTGGGTCGAGCGCGAGGCACGCGGCCTGGACATGCTTCGCCACCGACCGGTGCTGGCGGACCCACTGGCCGCACTCGAGCAGCGTCGCGAGGAGATTCGGCGGCTGCTCGATGCGGCCAGACGCGACGTACAGCGCGAACTCACCACACAGGACACGCTCGTCGAACATCTGCGGGCCAGGCTGTCGACGCTGGGGCCTGCTGCCACACTTGCTCGAGGCTATGCCGTCGTACAGCGGGTGGTCGCGGGTTCGGATCCCGAGGTTCTGCGTTCGGTCGAGGACGCGCCACCGGGTACACAGATCAGAGTGCGCGTGGCCGACGGTGCCGTCACCGCCGCAGTCATGGGGCGAGTCAAATGACAGAAGGAGTACGCATGAGCGAGAACGACAAGCCGGTATCGGAACTGGGCTACGAGGAGGCCCGCGACGAATTGGTGGGCGTGGTGAAGATCCTCGAGCAGGGCGGGCTCGATCTCGATGCCTCCCTGGCTCTGTGGGAGCGGGGAGAGCAGCTGGCCACTCGCTGCGAGGAGCAGCTCGCCGGTGCCCGCAAGCGGATCGAGACCGCGCTCGCGAGTACCGAGAAGCACAGCTAGGGCGTGAGCGGTTCGGTCACCTCGAGGGACTCGGCCAGCGTGGTGAAGTCCTCGGTGCCTGCAGTACCGCCCAGCAGGATTCGCACGTCACCGAAGTCCGAGACCCAGTACTTTCGCGAGCCCTCCTCGCCGTAGACGACCCAGTCCCGACCCGACACGTTCTGTGTGCCCGACGCGTACACCGTCTCCTCGCCGGCGACGAAGGGAACCAACACTTCCTCGACGGCGCTGGTCTGGGTCAGCTGCAGATACGCACCCGATCCGGTGATGTATCCGACAGTCGACACCGGTCCGCCGTTGTCGCCTGCGATCGTCGGACGACTGCCCGAGTTGGGGGTCCAATCCTCGGGAACAGCCGGATTGCGCACCGGAAAGCCGATTTCGGACGCGTCGTACTGCAGCGCGGTGTCGATGTCGAAGTTGGGGATGGGGCCCTGCTTGGGCCCACCGGGGCTCAGCGAGCACTGACTGGCGATACCGGCGATCAGCAAACATGCGATGACCAGCGGTATGAGCGACCACACCATGTCGCGGCTGTTGTTGAGAATCCGGGGTTTGCTGTTCGCCACCTCACCAGTATCCCCTCTGCGCAGCAGTGCTCGGTCGGCGCGTGCCTCACAGACGACCCGACCCCACCGCGGGCATCACAGAAGTGAGATAATCGCGCCTGGGTAACACCCCACCAACCAGGAGGCTACAAACCGATGACGGCCAGCACCGAGTCCACTCGCGCCATGGCGCCAGATCGCAACCTCGCACTCGAACTCGTACGCGTCACCGAGGCCGGTGCGCTCGCCTCGGGTCGCTGGGTCGGTCGCGGCGACAAGGAAGGTGGCGACGGAGCAGCAGTCGACGCCATGCGTCAGTTGGTCAGCTCGGTCTCGATGCGCGGCGTCGTCGTCATCGGCGAGGGCGAGAAGGACGAAGCGCCGATGCTCTACAACGGCGAACAGGTCGGCAACGGCAACGGCCCCGAGGTCGACTTCGCCGTCGATCCCGTCGACGGCACAACGCTGATGGCCAAGGGCATGCCCAACGCCATCTCCGTACTCGCGGTCGCCGAGCGCGGCGCCATGTTCGATCCGTCCGCCGTCTTCTACATGAAGAAGATCGCCGTCGGACCCGACTTCGCCGACGTCATCGACATCACCGCACCGGTCGCGGAGAACATCGCGCGCGTCGCCAAGATCAAGAAGGGATCCTCCTCCGACGTCACGGTGTGCATCCTCGACCGACCCCGGCACGCCGAACTGATCCAGCAGGTGCGCGACACCGGCGCTCGCATTCGTCTGATCTCCGACGGCGACGTCGCCGGTGCCATCGCCGCCGCCCGACCCACCTCCCCCATCGACATCCTCATGGGCACCGGCGGAACTCCCGAAGGCATCATCGCGGCGGCCGCGATGCGCTGCATGGGCGGCGTGCACCAGGGCATGCTGGCTCCGACCGACGACGACGAACGCCAGAAGGCGATCGACGCCGGACACGATCTCGATCGCGTCCTGTCCACCGAAGATCTGGTCTCGGGCGAGAACGTCTTCTTCACCGCGACCGGCGTCACCGACGGCGACCTGCTCCAGGGCGTCCGATACTCGGGCGGCGGTGCACACACGCAGTCCATCGTGATGCGCTCGAAGTCCGGCACCGTCCGCATGATCGACGCGTACCACCAGCTCAACAAGCTCAAGGAGTACTCGACCATCGACTTCGACGGCGACACCTCCGGCGCCATCCCGTCCTTCTGACCGTCCGCTCGACGAAGTTTCCGCTCCCCTACCGAGGCAAGAGGTCAATGACAGAGAACGAACAGCAGTTCCGGATCGAGCACGACACGATGGGAGAGGTTCGCGTTCCCATCGATGCGCTCTGGCGTGCCCAGACGCAGCGTGCCGTGGAGAACTTCCCCATCTCGGGCCGTCCGCTCGAGCGCACTCAGATTCGCGCGATGGGCCTGCTCAAAGCAGCCTGCGCGCAGGTCAACAAAGACCTCGGTCTGCTCGACGGCACGCTGGCCGACGCGATCATCGCCGCCGCCACCGAGATCGCCGACGGCAAGCACGACGACCAGTTCCCGATCGACGTCTTCCAGACCGGCTCGGGCACCAGCTCGAACATGAACGCCAACGAGGTCATCGCGTCGATCGCCAAGGCGGCAGGCGTCGAGGTGCACCCCAACGACCACGTGAACATGTCGCAGTCCTCCAACGACACGTTCCCGACCGCCACTCACGTCGCCGCCACCGAGGCAGCCGTGACGTCGCTCGTGCCCGCACTGCGTCACCTCCACGAGGCTCTCGTGACCAAGGCAACGGAGTGGAAGCACGTCGTCAAGTCCGGCCGCACCCACCTCATGGACGCCGTTCCGGTCACCCTCGGTCAGGAATTCGGCGGTTACGCCCGTCAGATCGAAGCCGGCATCGAACGCGTCGAGGCCACCCTGCCGCGGCTCGGTGAACTCCCCATCGGCGGCACCGCCGTCGGCACCGGACTCAACGCACCCGACGGCTTCGGCCCGAAAGTCGTTGCAGCACTGGTCGAGTCGACCGGCATCGACGCACTGACCGCCGCCAAGGATTCGTTCGAGGCGCAGGCCGCACGTGACGGACTCGTCGAGGCCTCGGGCGCACTGCGCACCATCGCGGTCTCACTGACCAAGATTGCCAACGACATTCGCTGGATGGGATCGGGACCGCTCACCGGACTCGGCGAGATCGCCCTCCCCGACCTGCAGCCCGGCAGCTCCATCATGCCCGGCAAGGTCAATCCCGTTCTGCCCGAAGCTGTTACGCAGGTCGCGGCTCAGGTCATCGGCAACGACGCCGCAGTCGCATTCGGTGGCGCGTCGGGCGCATTCGAGCTCAACGTCTACATCCCGATGATGGCGCGCAACGTCCTCGAGTCGTTCAAGCTGCTCGCCAACGTCTCGGTGCTGTTCGCCGACAAGTGTGTCGTCGGACTCGAAGCCAACGTCGAGCACCTCAAGACCCTCGCCGAGTCCTCGCCGTCCATCGTGACGCCGCTGAACTCCGCGATCGGCTACGAGGAAGCCGCCGCCGTCGCCAAGCAGGCACTGAAGGAGAAGAAGACGATCCGTCAGACGGTCATCGACCGCGGACTGATCGGCGACAAGCTCAGCGAAGCCGAACTCGACAAGCGCCTCGACGTCCTCGCCATGGCGAAGGTCAAGGACTAGCTTTCCCGTTCGCCCACGTCGGACCCCTGAACGCGTGAATGGTCCATTGCACCGCCGAGACGTGTGCAATTGACCATTCACGCTTTCGAAAGGGGCCGAACCTCAGGCGAGGTGAGCGAGTTCCTCGCGTGCCTTCAGGCCGTCCTCGCCCAGATCGGTGCGATCGAAGATCTTCCAGCCCGCGAGCAGCGGCTTGAACACCTTCTCGCGTTCCTGATCGGCGTCGTAGATTCCGGCTTCGGCGAGAGCGGCGGTGCTGCTGCCGCGGTCCGGCAGGTCGACCTCGGGAATCTTGAATCCGTTGATCCGGTCTGCGATGGCGCGGGCGGCCTGATCGGGAACCACGGCGAAGGCCTCGTTCAGAATATTGGCGTAGAACGTCGACTGCAGGGCGTCGTCGTCGGCGATCTTGCCGAGGATGGTGGCCAACACCGGATCCTTGCCGAGAGCGATGGTGTTGCGGTTACGCAGGGCGGCAGCGGCCTCCTCGATGGCGAAATGCGCGAGGATGTCGAGCAGATGCTGGCTGGGCGCATCGTATCCGAGCGTCATGTGCTCCATCCGTACCCGCTCCAGGGCGACCGGATCGACTGCACGGGTGAGCACCAGGAAGTTGCGCAACACTATCGACTGCCGGTTCTCCTCCGACGTCCATCGGCCGGTCCACTTCCACCAGGCACCGAGGCCGGTGAGCGCGTGGGCCAGTTCGCGGTGGTACGCAGGCAGGTTGTCGGCCACCAGCACGCCGACCGTGGCGGACAGGATTTCGACATCGCTGAGATGCGACTGCTCGGGCGACCAGTCCTCGCCACCGAGGAACGCGAAGTTCTTGCCGTCGTCGAACGGCGCGAGGTCATGGGGGTGCCAATCGCTCGCTGCCTCGATGTGGCGTCGTAGATTCTCTTCGACCGCGGGCTCCAAACGGACCAGCAGATCACCGTCGGACAGGTTCGTAGACATGCGGTAACCGTAGCGCCTGCGCCCGAGTGCCCGACGTCGCGCCCCTGACCATTGTGAATTCTCCTAACGCCAGGTCGTTGCGGGTCTATTCTCATGTGCATCCAATCATCGAAGTGAGGACTCCTCGTGATGCGGTCGGGTCGAAATTCTCTGTGTCTTGTTGCTGTGTGCTCTCTGATCGTGCTGGTCGGATGCTCGAACGACGCACCGACCGCAGACAGTCCCCCGACATCCGAGCCCGCGCCGACCAGTGACCTGTCCCCAGGTCAGGTCGCGGGCGTCGATGTTCCGGCCGGCCGCGTCGACGATGCCGTCGGCAAGCTCGACGGCATCGCCGAGGAGCTGATGGCATCGTCGAACATCCCCGGGATGGCCATAGCCGTCGTGCACGGATCCGACGTCGTCTACTCGAAGGGGTTCGGCGTCCGCGAAGTGGGCTCGGACGACCCCGTCGACGGTGACTCGGTGTTCCAGTTGGCGTCGCTGTCCAAATCGGTGGGTGCGACGGTCATCGCGTCCCAGGTGGGAGCGGGCGTGGTCGACTGGTCGACTCCGGTGGTCTCGGAATTGCCGTGGTTCGCGCTCGACGACCCGTGGGTGACCCAGAACGTCACGGTCGGCGACTTCTATGCGCATCGAAGCGGGCTGCCCGAGCACGAAGGCGATCTGCTCGAGGACCTCGGTTACGACCGCAGACAGATTCTCGAACGCCTGCGCGAGGTCCCCCTCGACCCGTTCCGCTCCACGTACCACTACACCAACTTCGGCATCACGGCTGCGGCCGAGGCCGTCGCTGCGGCGTCGGGCAAGGACTGGGACACCCTCAGCCAGGACACGATCTACGGCCCGCTCGGCATGACCTCGACCAGCTCGTCGTTCGCGGACTACATCGCTCGGGCCGACCGGGCCGTACCCCACGTACTCGTCGACGGCGAGTACCAGGCGAAGTACCAGCGGGAACCCGATCCACAGACCCCGGCCGGTGGCGTCAGTTCCTCGGTGAACGACCTCGCGAAGTGGCTGACGATGCTGATCGCCGACGGAAACCACGACGGACGACAGCTCGTGGACCCCGAAGCCCTCCTGCCCGCGATCAGCGCGCAGATCGTCTCGAGCCCGTCGGAGACACCGGATTCACGCGCCGGCTACTACGGCTACGGATTCAACGTCTCCACCAGTGCCGCCGGTCGCACGACGGTGAGCCATTCGGGAGCATTCGCGCTCGGAGCGGGCACCAACTTCGTCTGGATTCCATCCCTCGACGTGGCCATCGTCGTACTGACCAATGCCGCACCCATCGGCATCGCCGAAACGGTGACCGCCGAGTTCGCTGACCTCGTCCAGTTCGGCGAGGTGCGGGAGGACTGGCGAACGCTGTACAAGAACGCCTTTGCCGGCATGAGCGAACCGGAGGGCGAGCTCGCAGGCAAGACCCCGCCCACGAATGCCGCTGCACCACAACCTCTCACGTCGTACACAGGGGTGTACCAGAACAGCTATTGGGGGCCTGCGACGATAACGGAGGTCAACGGGAAACTGGTGTTGGCCATCGGGCCGAACGGAACCTCCTACGAGTTGTCGCCCTGGGACGGTGATACGTTCACGTTCGAACCGACCGGTGAGAATGCACCCGACGGAACCGTTTCCGAGGCGACGTTCGACGGGAACACGCTGACCCTGGAGTTCTTCGACGGCGATGGATTGGGACGATTCACCAAGTGACCGACACACAGCAGGCAACCGAAACCGTAGTAGATCTGTTCGACGCTTTGAGAAGTCGAGACACCGAGCGCGCCATGTCGCTCCTCGACGAACGCGTCGTGTGGCACAACGTCGGCTTACCGAAGGTTCGCGGCCACTCGAACGTGGGCAGGTTCATGGCGACGCTCGCCAAGCCTGCGTTCGGCTTCGACGTGATCGTGCACAACATCGCTGCCGACGGAGACGTCGTGCTCACCGAGCGCACCGATGTGCTGATCTGGCGACGACTCCGAATCGAGTTCTGGGTGTGCGGAACCTTCGAGCTGCGCGACGGCAAAGTAGCCGTGTGGCGGGACTACTTCGACAACGTCGACTTCCTGAAAGGGTTTGTGCGAGGGGCATTCCGGGCCGTGCTCGGCCGGTGACCCCTGTGAGCGGAACTTCGTAGTGGGGTACGAGGCAGGAGTGGAGCCTGCGGAACGACCCTGAAGGCAGGAGTGGAGCCTGCGGAACGACCCGCAGGCTCCACGCTCCCAGGGGGATCAGGCTCCCGAAGGCCCGAACTCTTCGAGCATTTCCGTCACCAGTGCCGCGATCGGTGAACGCTCGCTGCGGGTGAGGGTGATGTGCGCGAAAAGTGGGTGACCCTTGAGCTTTTCGATCACTGCAGCGACGCCGTCGTGTCGTCCGACGCGCAGGTTGTCTCGCTGAGCGACGTCGTGGGTGAGTACGACGCGTGAGCCCGAACCGAGCCGGGACAGAACCGTCAGCAGCACGTTGCGTTCGAGTGACTGCGCCTCGTCGACGATCACGAAGGAATCGTGCAGCGATCGGCCGCGAATGTGCGTCAGTGGCAACACTTCCAGCATTCCGCGGGCGATGACCTCCTCCATCACCTCCGGGCTCGCGAGCCCTTCGAGGGTGTCGAAGACCGCCTGACCCCAGGGGCCCATCTTTTCGCTCTCGCTACCGGGGAGGTAGCCGAGCTCCTGGCCGCCGACGGCGTAGAGAGGCCGGAAGACAACGACTTTGCGGTGCGAGCGACGTTCGAGAACGGCCTCCAGTCCGGCGGTCAGCGCCAGAGCGGACTTACCGGTGCCTGCTTTTCCGCCGAGCGAGACGATGCCGATGCTCTCGTCGAGCAGAAGATCCAGCGCCACTCGCTGTTCCGCCGAACGGCCATGCAGGCCGAACGCCTCACGCTCACCGCGCACGAGTTGGATCTGCTTGTCCGGCGTGACGCGACCCAGCGCGCTCTGCCGTCCGGCAAGCAGTCGAACTCCCGTGTGACACGGCAGGTCTCGCGCTTCCACGAGGTCGATGACGCCGTCGTTGAACAGCGTGTCGACTGCGTCGGACGGTACTTCGAGTTCGGTCATACCGGTCCAACCGGACGGCACCACGTCGTGTGCGTGGTATTCGTCGGCGGGGAGACCGACGGCACCGGCCTTGACGCGCAACGGAATGTCCTTGCTGACGAGCACGACGTCCTTGCCCTCTGCCTTCAGATTGAGGGCACAGGCGAGGATTCGAGAATCGTTGGAGTCGGTGCGGAATCCGACGGGAAGTACCGAGGGATCGGTGTGATTGAGCTCGACTTGCAGTGTGCCGCCCGATGTTCCGATGGGAACCGGCTGGTCGAGTCGACCGAACTCGACGCGCAGGTCGTCGAGCATGCGCAAGGATTCCCGCGCGAACCATCCCAATTCGTGATGGTGGCGTTTGCCCTCCAACTCGCTGATGACGATCAGCGGAAGTACCACATTGTGCTCGGCGAACCGGATGACTGCCCACGGATCCGAAAGCAGGACCGAGGTATCGAGCACGAATGTCCGAAGAGGGGCGGAAACGGAGCGTGAAGTGGTCACGTGGGGCTCCTACGTCTGCGCGGTACCGCGCAAACTCTGTCGCTCGGCCGGTCGGGTCCGATGTGTCAGGTGACACGAGGACCGGGTACCGGCCCTCTCGCGCTCACTAGCTCAGTCACGTATCAGAACCTCCCGCACAGGTAGCTTCCCCGCTGCCTGTTACTGCCGACGGTACCGCCGAAATCGAGGTTCGGCTCGTTGGAAGTCTGGCGTGTCGGTGAACAACGCGTTACGGCCGAATCGACCCAGGTCGGCAATCGAGCGGTGCCGAGAGTGCCCTCCCCGGATGCGTCAATGGACCACTGCATACGTCTGGGCGCTGCAATGGTCCATTGACCCAGACCAGGGTTCTGCGTGAATGGACCACTGCATACGTCCGAGCGGTGCAATGGTCCATTGACGCGGACCGGGGTGGGCGCGAGTGCTGGGTCAGCCCAGCAGTCCCCAGTCTTCGAGGCCCTCGTACAGTGGCTTGCTCTGTGCCAACTTCACGACGCGGTCCTTGAGGGAATCGCTGGCCTCGCCGGTGGCCAGGGCGGTGCCGATGATGTCGGCCACCTCGGTGAACTCGGCCTCGCCGAATCCGCGGGTTGCCAGTGCGCCGGTGCCGATGCGCAGGCCGGAGGTGACCATCGGCGGACGCGGGTCGAAGGGCACTGCGTTGCGGTTGACGGTGATGCCGACCTCGTGCAGGAGGTCCTCGGCCTGTTGGCCGTCGAGCTCGGAGTTGCGCAGGTCGACGAGCGCGAGGTGCACGTCGGTGCCGCCGGTGAGGACGGAGATGCCCTTGTCGGCGACGTCGGCACCGGTGAGGCGATCGGCGAGCAGCGATGCACCGAGGAGGGTGCGTTCCTGGCGTTCCTTGAACTCGGGTGTCGCAGCGATCTTGAAGGCGACGGCCTTGGCGGCGATGGCGTGCATCAGCGGACCGCCCTGCTGGCCGGGGAACACTGCGGAGTTGAGCTTCTTGGCCCATTCCTTCTTGGCCAGGATGATGCCGGAGCGGGGTCCACCGAGGGTCTTGTGCACGGTCGAGGAGACGACGTCCGCGTACGGCACGGGCGAGGGGTGCACGCCTGCGGCGACGAGTCCGGCGAAGTGCGCCATGTCCACCCAGAGCAGTGCGCCCACTTCGTCGGCGATGGAGCGGAACGCAGCGAAGTCCTGGTGGCGCGGGTAGGCAGACCAGCCGGCGATGAGCACCTGCGGCTTGGCGGCGATGGCCTGCTTGCGCACCTCGTCCATGTCGATCCTGTGGTCTTCCTTCGACACCCCGTACGACTCGACCTCGTAGAGCTTGCCCGAGAAGTTGAGCTTCATGCCGTGCGTGAGGTGGCCGCCGTGCGCCAGGTCGAGGCCCATGATCTTGTCGCCCGGGTTGATCAGGGCCATCAGCACGGCGGCATTAGCCTGTGCACCTGCATGCGGCTGCACGTTGGCGAACTCGGCACCGAAGAGTTCCTTCGCGCGGTTGCGCGCGAGATCCTCGACGATGTCGACGTGCTCGCAACCGCCGTAGTAGCGGCGGCCGGGGTAGCCCTCGGCGTACTTGTTGGTCAGGACGCTGCCCTGGGCCTGCAACACCGCGCGGGGGACGAAGTTCTCCGAGGCGATCATCTCGAGAGTGTCGCGCTGACGCCCCAGCTCACCGGCCATCGCCTCGGCGACCTCGGGATCGAGTTCGGCCAGTGACAGGTTGTTGACGTCAGTCATAACAGGAGTCTCCAAAGGGACAGCAGAATGAAGGGGGCTCGGCCAGTTTACGAGACGCGCACTGCACCGGGTGTCAGTGGCTCGTCGAGCAGCCTGCCGAACAGCTGTGCGCGCTCACTCGCCGTCTCGCCACGGTCGAGCCAGCCGGCCAGCAGCTTGTAGCCCTCGACGTAGGTGCTGATGTACGCCCGCCACAGCGGGGAGGACAGAAACCGCAGGCTGTGCCGGGCGCGCTGCGGCGATGCCAACGACCATCGCTCCAGGTAGGCGGCTACGTCGTCCTCGCTCTTGTGCTGATCGTGCAGGAGCAGCGCGGCGTCCTGGCGCACCCCCAGCAGCCGGCTCGACGCGGCCGCGAGACGCTCGGCCTTGTCGCCGTCGAACCGCAGACCCAGATCGGCGTAGATCTCCTGCGCCCACAGGCCCCAGCCCTCGCCCACGATGGCCCCGAGGGCGTGATCGGCCAGGCCCTCGGCCATCAGGCACTGCGGGGTGTTGACCAGGAACAGCGTCTGCTCCAGCTGGCCTGCACCGACCAGGCCGGTCTCCTTGCGGCAGTGCTCGGTGTGGTGGCCGGGATAGGACTCGTGCGCGATCAGGTGCGGCAGGTTGGCCATCTGCTGCTCGATGTCGGAGTTGATCGCGACGGTCGACCGGTAGTCACCGAGGTAGTAGTTGAACCCCGACCACGGCTTGTCGCCGACGACCTCGTAGGTCACTTTCTCGGTGTCGGGCAGTGTGTACTCGGCGCGGACGCGGTCGCGCAGTGCGGACGAGAACGCCTCGACACAGTCCTGCAGTCGGTCGGCCGGAATCACGTCGGCTCGGCGATGCGCGATCAACCGTTCGCCCAGCGACCCGGGACCGGCGAGGACCTCGTCCATCATGCGGTGTGCCTGCAGGTACTGGTCCTGATCGCCCGCGGAGATTCGGACGTCGAAGTAGGCGTAGACCTCGTCGACGAAGCCGATGTCCTCGCCTGCGAACTTGCGTGCCGAGCATTCGAGTGCGCGCAGGTGGACGTCCAGGAACGTCGTGCGCTCGGGCGTCAGATCGACGTTGCCGAGCTCGGCGCGCAGTGTCTGTGCTCGACGGATCAGCTCACGCGGCTCGGGCGCGGGGGCGTTCTCGGTGATACGACGCAACTCGGGATCGCCGGTGTACGCGTCGACGAATCCGTCTTCGAGCCGGTCGAAACTCAGGCCCAGCAGCAGGTATTCACGAACGAGGGAAGCAGCATCCATAACCGAACCCTAGTACGGCGAACGACCCCGCCCGTGCGCGATCGACCGGCACCGAGCACAATCTGGAACCATGCGACTCGCGCTCGACAGGAGCTCAGCCGAACCCTCCGCAGCTCCGACCTGTTGGAGCGGTGCGTGAGCGAGTCCAGTCCGTACGTCGAGTTCGACCGTGTGCAGTGGCGCACGCTGCGCCAATCCACGCCGTTGGTGCTGACCGAGGAAGAACTCGTCGGTCTGCGTGGTCTGGGTGAACAGATCGATCTCGACGAGGTGGCGGAGGTCTATCTGCCGCTGGCACGATTGATTCACCTCCAGGTCGCGGCTCGGCAACGACTCTTCGCTGCGACCGCGACGTTCCTCGGCGAGAAGCACCCCGACCGTCAGGTCCCGTTCGTCATCGGTGTCGCGGGCAGTGTCGCCGTCGGCAAGTCGACGACGGCCCGTGTGCTGCAGGCACTCCTGGCTCGATGGGACCACCATCCGCGGGTCGATCTGGTCACCACCGACGGATTCCTGTATCCGACGGCCGAGCTCATGCGTCGAGGCATACTGCACCGCAAGGGATTTCCCGAGAGTTACGACAGGCGCAAGCTGCTCAGATTCGTCACCGAGGTCAAGTCCGGTACCGAAGAGGTCGGCGCACCGGTTTATTCGCACGTCTCGTACGACATCGTCAAGGGCCAGTACCACATGGTCCGGCAGCCGGACATCCTGATCGTGGAGGGGCTCAACGTTTTACAGACCGGACCACGGTTGATGGTCTCGGATCTGTTCGACTTCTCGATCTACGTCGACGCGCGGATCGAGGACATCGAGAGTTGGTACGTCAAACGCTTTCTCGCATTGCGTAAGACGTCCTTCACCGATCCGTCCTCGCACTTCCACCACTACGCAGGCCTGTCCGACGACCACGCGCAGATCGCGGCCGAGGATCTGTGGCATTCGATCAACCTGCCCAATCTGGTGGAGAACATCCTGCCGACGCGACCGCGAGCGACGATGGTGCTGCGCAAGGACAACGACCACGCGATCAACCGGCTGCGGCTTCGTAAGCTGTAGAGCCGAACTCGATCAGATACCGAAACGGCGGTGTCTGGCCGCGAAGTCGCGCAGCGCACGCAGGAAGTCGACGCGACGGAATTCGGGCCAGTAGGCCTCGGTGAACCAGATTTCCGAGTACGCGCTCTGCCACAGCAGGAAGCCGGACAGTCGCTGTTCGCCCGAGGTGCGGATGACGAGATCCGGGTCGGGTTGGCCGGAGGTGTAGAGGTGACTGCCGATCTCGTCGACGTTGATCGACGCCACCAGGTCGTCGCCGCTGACGCCCTCGGCGATCTTCTCGCTGACCAGGGACTGCACGGCGTCGGCGATTTCCTGCCGCCCTCCGTATCCGACGGCGACATTGACGTGCGTTCCGGATCGTCCCTCGGTCAGCGCTGCTGCTTCCTTGAGCCGACGCGCGGTCGACGCGGGGAGCAGATCGAGGGTGCCGACGAGTTTGACGCCCCAGTTCATCTCGGGTCCGCAGATCTCCTCGACGACGTCGGTGATGATGTCGAGCAGTGAATCCAATTCGTCCGCGTCTCGGCGCAGGTTCTCGGTGGAGAGCAGGTAGATGGTGGCCATCTCGATTCCGGCCGCGTCACACCAGCCGAGCATCTCGGCGATCTTCAGGGCTCCCATCCGGTGCCCGTGCGCGACGTCGGTGAATCCGTTCTCGCGCGCCCAGCGGCGATTGCCGTCGCACATCACCGCCACGTGCCGAGGGTGCTGAACCCCTTCGAGCTGGCTCAGCAGACGCCGCTCGTACACGTTGTAGAGAACGCCGCGGACCTTCTGCGGAATGATCACCACTGCTTCGTCACCGCTGCTCTCATCACCACGAAGGATCACCTTACGCCGACGTCTGCGAGCCGGTCGCCGGTACAGTAGCGTCAGAACCTACGGTGGCGTAGGTTTCGCCGGCGGTACGGAGAGGTCATCTTTCATGACGATGTTCGGACTGGACGAGATTCCTGTCAAACCACGTATGCGCGGCTGGATTCACCTGTATGCGTTCGGCGTGGCGGTGGTGTGCGCTATCACCCTCGTCACCCTCGCGTTCAGCATGGTCTCGGTCAGTGCGGGGGTGGCCGTGAGCGTGTACTCCGTCACCGTCTGCGGCGTGTTCGGGGTCAGTGCCACCTACCATCGCGTGCACTGGAAGACCGCGGCGTCGCAGATCTGGATGAAGCGCGCCGATCATTCGATGATCTTCCTGTTCATCGCAGGTAGCTACACCCCGTTCGCCGTGCTGGGTCTACCCGCCTCGACCGGACGCGTGCTGCTCGTCGTCGTGTGGGTCGGGGCCCTCGCCGGGGTGGCACTGAAGATGTTGTGGCCCACAGCTCCCCGATGGGTCGGGGTACCGCTGTACCTACTCCTCGGCTGGGCGATCGTCCCGGTCGCACCCGCGCTGATCGAGCACGTCGGCTTTGCACCGTTTCTGTTGCTGCTCGTGGGCGGGGTGTTCTACAGCGTCGGGGCCGTGCTGTACGCCACCAAGTGGCCGAATCCTTGGCCCACCACCTTCGGCCATCACGAGTTCTTCCACGCCGCGACGGTCCTGGCGGCAACCTGCCACCTGGTCGCCGTGTGGCTCGTACTGTTCTGATCCGCCCTCAGGTGCTTCCAGCTGCCTTGTCTCGATACATCAGTGCGTCGGCGCGCTGAATCAGTCGATCTCTCGACTCCCCCGGCTCACGCACGGCAACGCCGACACTCACCGACACCCCGAGCAGATTCGATCCGAACGGCACCGGCTCTCCGCAGATCGCCGACCGCACCGAATCCGCGATATGGGCGCTGTCGGTCCCCTTCGCCCCGTCGAACGACACGGCGAACACGAACTCGTCTCCCGCGTACCGACCGACGACGCTCCCGCGCGGCGACCACTGGTGCAGGCGACGTCCCGCTGCCTCCAGAATGGCGTCGCCCGCAGCGTGACCGTGCACGTCGTTGATCGATTTCAGCCTGTCGACGTCGACGAATGCCAGAGCGACCGGCAGATCTCCGGCGATCCATTCGTCGACGTGGGCGAGCAAGGGCCCACGTCTCAGCAATCCGGTCAACTCGTCGCGCTCGGCGCGATCGCGCCAACGAACGGTGTCGTCCGCGACCGGATTGACCAGATCCAGCAGTGCAACGATGAACCGACGCCCGGCGATCTTCGCGATTCCGACATGCATCCAGCAGGAGACGACCTCCCCGTCGCCGCGGCGCACTCGACGCAGCGCTCCGATCGGTCGACCCTCATCGGCGGAGCCCGCATCGGGAAACCGGTGCTCGAGTTCGACCGCGATGCGCGTCGCGGACGCGCGATCGCCGAGCGGCACGAAATCCGCAACGGGTCGACCGACCATGTCGTCCACCGCGCACCCGAGCACACCCTCGCACAGGATGTTGGCACCGACGACCTCGTACTGCATCGAATGCACCATGGCCGCCATCGGAACCGCGGCCACGAACTCGGCGACAGCAGCGCGTTGTTCGTCGGTCACTGCCTCGTACACGGTGCCCGCACGCATCACACCCTCATTCATGACACCTTCACTCATGACACCGTCGATCCGTTGATAGACGTTCGACCACCCCAGGCCGAGGAAACTCCCGGCAACAGTACTGTTCTCCCGTCGAAGCATCGACGAGCGTCGTCACCTCTGCAGTGCGAACGGCAAATCTTCGGCAGACGTCACAGGACGGTCGCACACGAAGCCACGACACACGTACGCCGTTTCGAGGCCGTCGACGGGTGGACGGTCGGTCAGCAGCGCCGACGAATCCGTCACGCCTGCCACCACGACCGAACCGCCAGGAGCCAGCGCCCGCACGGCCGAGAGCAGATCACCGCCGGGTGCCGTCGACACCGCAATCTGGATCGGGCCACGAACGGACGCTTCTGCGACCGCCAGCCAGTGCCCGCCGGACCTGGGCGCTCGTTCGAGAATCGACGCCGATCGTGCCAGCGACGCAGCCGCCAGTTCGGCGTAACGCGCAGAGGAGCTGTGATCGACCAATGCAGCTGCGGTGAGCAGCGCCTCGGCCATCGTGGATGCTCCCGACGGGGTGGCCCCGTCGATCGGGTCACGAGGGCGGGTCACGAGAGTCTCGGCATCGTCGGCGGTGTCGAACCACCCGCCGACGTCGTCGGGGTCGGCGAAGTGCTCGACCGCGGCGTCGATGATCGACGTCATGCGCTCGGACCAGACCGAATCTCCGGTGGCCTGGAACAGCGCCGCCGCGGCGACCGCGAGACACGCGTAATCCTCGAGCACACCGGTGGCCTCACCCACCGCTCCGCCGAGAGAGGCACGGCGGACCCGCCCGGACTCGACGTGGCCGGCGAACAGCTGCTCGCCGCACTCGACTGCCGCGTCGACCCAACGCGACTGCCCCAGCCCGGTTCCGGCCTCGACCAGCGCGGTGATCGCCAACCCGTTCCATGCGGTGACGACCTTGTCGTCGCGGCCGGGTTGCGGCCGAGTCGCGCGAGCGGCCGACAGTGCTCCGCGCACCCGGGCGAACCGGTCGTAGTCCTCGGGTTCGGCGGGCAGTTGCAGTACCGACATACCTGCCTCGAACGTGCCTGCCGAATTCACCGCGAACAACCCCGCTGCCCAGACGCCGTCCTCGAAACCGAGAGTCTCGATCAGTTGCTCCGGGGTCCACGCGTAGGTCAGACCCTCTATGCCTTCGGTGTCGGCATCGAGGGCCGACGCGAAACAACCGTTGTCCGTGCGTAGTTCACGGAGCATGAACTCCGCAGTGTCCGACGCCACCCGCTGGGCGAGCGAATCGTCGTCGACCCTGGCCGCGTGCGCGTAGAACCGCAACAGCAGCGCGTTGTCGTAGAGCATCTTCTCGAAGTGCGGGACGACCCACTCGGCATCGACGGAGTAGCGCGCGAATCCCCCGCCCAGCTGGTCGTAGATGCCACCGCGTGCCATGGCCGACGCGGTACGGCGAACGACGCCCAAGACCTTTGTATCGCCGGTGCGCTCGTAGTGCCGGAGCAGACCCTCGAGCAGCGCGCCGGGTGGGAACTTCGGTGCCCGGCCGAAGCCGCCGTAGGTGGTGTCCTCGTCCGCGCAGATCGCCGAGACCGAGGCCGCCAGAGCATCGGCGTCGATCGGGCGTCCGCCCGCGGGCACGCCTGCGCTGTGTTTGCGCAGTTCGGTGACGATGTCGGCGGAGGCGTCGAACACTTCCTGTCGCCGCGTCGACCAGGTGTCGGCGATCGCGGTGAGCAACTGCTGGAAAGACGGCATTCCCTGACGCGGGGCCGGCGGGAAGTACGTTCCGCAGTAGAACGGCTCGGTGTCCGGGGTCAGGAAACACGTCATCGGCCACCCCCCTTGGCCGGTCATCGCGACGGTGGCGTTCATGTACACCGAGTCGAGGTCGGGTCGTTCTTCGCGATCGACCTTGATGCACACGAAATGCTCGTTCATCGATGCCGCGGTCGCCTCGTCCTCGAACGACTCGTGAGCCATGACGTGGCACCAGTGACAGGCCGAGTATCCGATCGACAGCAGGATGGGAACATCGCGATCACGGGCGGACTGCAGAGCCTGCGGTCCCCATTGCTGCCAGTGCACCGGGTTGTCCGCGTGCTGCCTCAGATACGGGCTGGTGGACTCACCGAGGGCATTGGCGTCGAGCATCAGGGCTCGTCGGTGGCGGTGGGTTCGGCTCGAGTCCGTTCCGGCGGAGACGGATCTGCGATCCCGCCGCGGTCGGTGCCTTCGTCGAGGGCCTGATCCAACGTCGGATCCTCCTTCTCGAACGTGGCGGGCAGACGCTTGATCTTCTTGTTCATGGACCAGATCAACAGTGCCGTTCCGACCAACAGCGCAACCAGGATCACCAGGCCGATCGGCGATGACTTGCCGAACTCGGGACCGGTGGGCTGCTGGGCGAGGATCGACACGATCATGTGGTGGTCTCTTCTATTCCGGCGAACAGGTCCGTCTCGGGCAGCGACGTCGTGACCCGAGTGCGAGCCAACTCGAACTCCTCGGTGGGCCACAGCTTGCGCTGCACGTCCAGCGGCACGGCGAAGAACGACCCGTTGGGGTCGATCTGCGTCGCGTGTGCGCGCAGTGCGTCGTCGCGTTGCTCGAACCAGTCACCGACGGTGACCTGCGTGGTGATGCGACCCATGATCTCGTCCCGCTGGCCGTCCCACCGCTTGAGCCAGTCGACGAACGGGCTCTCCTCGCCGCGATCGATGAACCAATCGTGGAAGAGCTGCATGCGCTTACGGATGAACCCGTGCGAGTAGTAGAGCTTGAGCGGAGTCCAGGGCTCACCGGCGTCGGGGAAGCGTTCGGGATCGCCCGAGGCCTCCCATGCAGCCATCGAGACCTCGTGGCAGCGGATGTGGTCGGGATGCGGGTAACCGCCGCGCTCGTCGTAGGTGGTGATGACGTGCGGCTTGAACTCGCGCACCACCTTCACCAACGCCTCGGTGGAGACCTCCAACGGGACCAGCGCGAAACAGCCCTCGGGGAGAGGCGGTAGAGGATCGCCCTCGGGCAACCCGGAATCCTCGAAGCCCAGCCACGTCTGCCGGACGCCCAGGATGCGGGCGGCCTCCGCCATCTCCTCGCGTCGAACGTCCCGGATGCGCTCGTGCACACCCGGAATGTCCATCGCCGGATTGAGGATGTCGCCCCGCTCGCCGCCGGTGAGCGTGACGACCAGAACCTCGTGCCCTTCGGCCGCGTAGCGAGCCGTTGTCGCAGCACCTTTGCTGGACTCGTCGTCGGGATGGGCATGCACTGCCATGAGCCGCAGTCCGGACACGTTCTTCCTCACCTCGGATTCGCCTGGTTCTTGCCTGACCTATAGTTCCACCTGATGCCGACAGGCACCCAGCGGCACCCCCGAATCGACCCCGAGAGCTGACATGACCAACGCACTTCCCGCAGGTAGATACCCGTCGGGTTCCGGTCCGAGCGGCGTTCGGCAGGCCCCGAAACGTGCGACGAAGATCGCACTCGTGGCGTTGGTCCTGCTGGTCGGAACGGGTGTGGCCTACTACGCGTACAGCAAGTTCTCGGTAAAACCCATCGAGGGCAGTCAGCTCTCGTTCGACATCGTCGACGAGCAGACGATGTCGATCAGGTTCAGCGTCACCCGGCAGGATCCCGAGCAACCGGCCGTGTGCATCGTCCGCGCCCGATCGCGCGACGGCTCCGAGACCGGTAGACGTGAGGTGTACATCCCGCCGGAGTCGGCGTCGACCACCGTGGAGATGACCACCGAGGTGACGACGTCGGCCGCACCCGCCGTCGGCGACGTCTACGGCTGCAGCCTCGATGTTCCCGAATATTTACGAGCCCGATAGGCGAACTGCCTGTTCGTGGTAAGCTCGGCCCATACACGGCCACCGCAGTAGGTGCCGTGTATTGCTGCATTGCGGGCAGGGTTCACCTGCGAACGACGACGACGGCTCCAGGATGTGGGCCGACCAAGGGGATCCAACCATTGGAGTCCCCTGTTCGTTGCGTGCCCTACCTGCTCAGAAACCGGAATCCGAACTCGAGATTCCGACTACGAGGGAGTGATCGAGATGACCGAGACCCAGGTGACCTGGCTTACCCAGGAATCACACGACAGGCTCAAGAGCGAACTCGACCAGCTCATTTCCAATCGCCCCGTCATCGCCGCCGAGATCAACGAGCGTCGCGAAGAGGGCGATCTGAAGGAGAACGGCGGCTACCACGCTGCGCGTGAGGAGCAGGGCCAGCAGGAAGCACGTATCCGCCAGCTGCAGGAGCTGCTCAACAACGCGAAGGTCGGCGAGGCACCCACTCAGTCCGGTGTCGCACTGCCCGGGTCCGTCGTCAAGGTCTACTACGACGGCGATGAGTCCGACACGGAGACGTTCCTGATCGCCACTCGCGAAGAGGGTGCCCGCGACAACAAGCTCGAGGTGTACTCCCCCGCGTCACCGCTGGGCGGATCGCTCATCGACGCCAAGGTCGGCGACACCCGCGAGTACACACTGCCCAACGGCAAGACCATGAAGGTCACGCTCGTCAGCGCGGAGCCGTACCACACGTAAGCCTTTCCCCGGAAGACATCGAAGCACCCCCGGTCGCCGAGCGACCGGGGGTGCTTTTCTGCGTCGATGTCAGGCGGTCATCGTCTTCTGGTACTTGCGTACCGACAGCGGCACGAACACCACCAGCATCAACACCACCCAGATGAGGGTGTAGAGCACGGGGTTCTGCAGTGGCCAGACCTCCGGCGGCGGCGCCATCGGGTTGGTGTTGCCGAACTGCTCTCGCACCGCCAGCGTCACCGACGAGATCGGATTCCACTCGGCGATCGTCTTGAGCACGCTGGGGAAGTTGTCGATCGGGACGAAGGTATTGGCGATGAACGTCAACGGAAAGATCACGATGAACGACGCGTTGTTGAAGATCTCCGGCGAGCGCACGATCAAGCCCACCAGCGCCATCACCCACGAGATCGAGTAGGCGAACAGCAGCAGCAGCACGTACCCGAGCAGAGCGTCGAAGAACGACGACGTGATTCGCCAACCCACGATCAGGCCGGTGATCGACATGATCGTGATGGTGACGATGTTGTTTCCGACATCGGCGGCGGTGCGCCCGATGACGACGGCCGAACGTGCCATCGGCAACGACCGGAACCGATCCATCACGCCCTTCTGCAGATCCTCGGCCAGCGAGGACCCGGTGATGGAGGCACCGAAGATCATCGTCTGCACGAAGATGCCGCCCATCAGGAAACTCTTGTAGTCGATGCCGGGAACCTCGATCGCGCTGCCGAAGACATAGGCGAACAGCAGGACGAACATGATCGGGGAGAGCGTGGCGAAGAACAGCAGATCGGGAACTCGCTTGAGCTTGATCAGATTTCGCTTGGTGATGATCGCGGAATCCAGAAGGACGTTGCTCATTTCTCTTCCTCCGCCGTCTCGGGCTCGCCGGTGGTCTGACCGGTCAGACTCAGGAACACATCGTCGAGATTCGGCCGCCGCAGACCGACGTCGACGACCTCGATTCCGTTCGTTTCGAGCTCGACCAGTGCGGTCGACAGGTCCTTCGATCCCCCGTTGACGGGCATGACGATCCGGCCGACCTGATCGTCGAGGGTGGGCGGCTCGACGCCGATCGGGGCCAGGATCTGCATCGCGCGATCGGCCTGAGATCGATCGGTGAGCACGAATTCGACTCGCTCCCCGCCCGTTTGCGCCTTGAGCTCGTCCGCGGTGCCGCGGGCGATGATCTTGCCCTTGTTCAACACGATGATCGAATCGGCCAGCCGGTCGGCCTCTTCGAGGTACTGGGTGGTCAACAGAATGGTGGTTCCGTCACGGACGAGATCTGCGATGAACTCCCACATGGTGATCCGGCTGCGCGGATCGAGTCCGGTGGTGGGTTCGTCGAGGAACACCACTCGTGGTCGCCCGATCAGGCTGGCCGCGATGTCGAGTCGCCGACGCATACCTCCCGAGTACTGCTTGGCGGTGCGGTCACGGGCGTACTCGAGGTCGAAGCGCACGAGCAGCTCGTCGGCGCGCTTCCTGGCTTCGGCCTTGCGCAGGCCGAACAGTCGGCCGACCATCTCGAGGTTCTCGTACCCGGTCAGGTACTCGTCCACGGCCGCGAACTGGCCGGTCAGTCCGATCGTGCTCCGCACCTCGTTCGCCTGCGAATGCACGTCGAGTCCGAAGATTCTGGCCGAGCCCGATGTCGCCTGCAGCAGGGTGGCGAGAATACGGACCGCCGTGGTCTTTCCGGCACCGTTGGGGCCGAGCACACCGAGCACCGTGCCCTCTGGAACGGTGAAATCGATCCCGTCGAGCGCGACGTTCTTGCCGTACCGAAGTACGAGGTCCTCTACTTCTATAGCGTTCGCCATTGCCCTATCCCCGTTTCTCTCCTGGTCGGTGTAAGGACTTCCGAACGCGTAGAGATTAACCGGTCTTGATCGGACCGGGCGTCCACAGACCCGAACGCTGCACCTCTTCTGCTGTGATCTGCGCCGCCTGCGCCGATTCGTCGTACGGGGTGTACTGCTCGATCGACCCCCAGTCGCGGTCCCAGTCGCCGGACAGGTACGACGGGATGGTGCGGGCGGAGGCAACGATGTCGATCCACCCGAGCGGCCCGCCGCCGAAGTGGTCCTGCCATGCGTTGGTGATGACGGCACCGCTGCGGTCCGGCAGTACCCGGTACTGCGGAATTTCGGCAACCCCGAGGCGATGGTCGAACGGATGCTGGCACGGGAAGTTGAACCCGACCTCCCAGTCGAGCATCACCGGAGCGTCACGGCCGACGACCTCGTTCAGCGTCTGAGTACGCGGAACTCGGGGCGGCGTGATCGCCAACCACTGGTCGGGATCGCGATCGGTATCGGAGAGCACCAGGCGAATCATGTTGGTGCCGGCCGGAATTTGATCCATGGGTACACGCAGGTTGCGCCAGGACGGCGTCGGACCGATGTCGATGGGCGTCACCCGCCCCTGCGCCTGCCCGTCCACTCCGTACTCGAGTTCGAGGCTCTGCCCGTAGGTGACGATGCCGTCGGAGTCCACCGAGCGGATGCGGCCGGCAGCGGCGATGGAGATCAGGTCGCCGGGATCGGCGGGCAACGCGTACCAGCCGGTCGTCAGGGTGGCGGGGGTGTCGGACCCGAACGAGCCGAGCACCGGCACGGACTCCGGATCGAGGCCGTACGGCAGTGCGCTGCCACCGGTTCCGGCACCGGTGGTCGACGCCGGCTGCTGTTGCTCCTCGGTGTCGACGGTGTTCGAGGTACCCGATGCCGACGCCTCCTTGTCGGCCGTCAGATCACCCGCAACGCCGTTCGGGGTGAATCCGTCGTTCTCGGCACCCAGCGCGGCGAATGCGTCGCCGCTCACCGGTTGCAGCACATCGGCATTGGGGTCGGTTTCGAGCAGTACGTCGTTGGCGAGACCGCACGTATTCCCGGCCAGCGCGGAGAGGTTCGACTTCGCGATCGAGTACGACGGCCATTGCGCCACCGCGCCTTTGGCCATCGATGCCACGGCCAGCAGCACCATCAGAGCGGCCGCCACCGCGATCGGCGGCACCGACCACCAACGTGCCATCGGAATGTCGGTGCGCACATAGGGCGCACGAAGATGGAACCAGACCGCTGCGAGCAACAGCAGCAGGGTCAGGCCGAGGAACATGGTCGAGATGCCCAGGCCGGCAACGAGGATCGGCTTGTCCCAGAACGGAACTCCCCACGCCGATACGTACCAGTAGCCGTTGGTTCCGGTGAACGCGACGGCCAGCAGAAACGAGACCGCAGCAGCGAACAGGAGTCGGTTGCGTCGCGAGCGCAGCACCGCGGCACCGGTCGCCACCGCTGCCAGTACTGCCACCGATGCGGCGAGTCCGGCGAAGACACCGAAGTGGTGGGTCCACTTGGTGGGGGTGATCATCATCAGGGCCATCGCGCCGACGGTGATGCCGACGATCCGCCGTGCCGGACCCGTTGCGGTACCGGGGATCTTGCCGCCCTTGCGCAGCATCGCCACGACCACTGCGATCAGCGAGACGATCATGACGAACACCCCGAAGCGACGCGCGAGCGAGCCGTCGATGTCCAGGTTCATCAGCCACTGGTAGCGCAGGTACTCGTCGAACCAGGCCTGGCTCGGACCGGCCGCGTTGTGCACACGCTGCATCTCGAGCATGCCCGCCACGGTCTGGTTGCCGAACGCGAACACCAATACAACCGTGCCCGACGCGACCAGCGGGGCCAGCAGCGTCACCGCTCCCAGTGTCGTGCTGCCCGGTGTTCGATAACCCAAGTCACGCGCGCGGGCGACGACGATCTGCAACACCGGCCGAGCCCCGGCGATCAACGGCGCGAAGCAGATGAATCCGGAGGGTCCGCACGTGACCGTCAACGCCGCGATCAGAATCGCCGCGGCTGCGGGCAGCAACCTGCGGGTGGCGATCGAGCGCTCCACCGAGCACCACGTCAGCAACACTCCGAGCGCCACGAACGGCTCAGGGCGCAAGCCGTTGTTGTACGGCAGCCAGAACGCGAGCATCACCAGACCGCCGGTCCACAGCGCCGTCTTCGACGCGCGAGCGGCCGCACCGAACCGCGGGATCACCTCGCGGCTGATGACGAGCCATGCCACGACAGCGCAGACCAGCGTCGGCAACCGCATCCACACGCTGGCCGTGGAGACGTGCGAGAGGAGGGTGAACATGTCGTACAGCGGTGTGCCGAAAGGTGTCTCGGGAACGCCGAAGTAGCGGAAGTAGTTGGCCATGTATCCGGCGTGATCGGCCGTGCGCGCCATGCCCAGCTGGTAACCGTCGTCGGAGGTGTTCGCACCGATGAGGTGCCACACCAGCAGGGTCCCGATCACCACGCCGTCGGCCACGCCGAACGTCCACCATCGACGAGGGAGGAAGCGTCGGGCGCGCCTGCCGTCGGACAGGTCGAGGCGGTGCAGCGCCACCAGCGAGATGCCCGTGGCGAGCACACCGACGATCATCGCGAACCACTTCAGCGCGCTCGGGGTCGACGAGAATCGACTGTCGAGCTGGGCTGTCAGCGTGAGGCCTTCGACGGTGCCTCGAAGATCGCTGAAGACTCCGACCAGCTGCGGCCGGACGTCGCCCTCGCGAGTGGTGGTCTCGGCGTCGGTCAGCTCGACCGTGGTCGCCGTACCGTTCGAGGTGATCGTCAACGCGCAGTCGGTCAGTTCGGAGACCGGCTTCTCGAGGAGGACCGAATCACGCAACGTCACCTTCAGTTGAGATGCCTCACCACCCGTCACCTCGGCAACGAGACCGTAGCGATAGGCGTCGGGCGATCCCTTGGGCGAGGTCGACAACAACAGACCGCCGCCGGGCAACTGTTCGACGGCAGCACACGGAATCGTCGCGTCGACGCCGATGGGGGTGTAGCCGACGAGCGGAGCTTCGACGCTGCCGATCGTCTCACTCTGCGGCCAGGTCAGGGAGGACTGCTGTTGCTCGATCGGCAGCAGCGGTATCGCGATCGTCAACAGGATTCCCAGGACAGCGGAGACGATCGCGACGAGCCGAGCCATGCAAATATCTCCCACCGATGTCCTGGTTCAAGTCGCTGCTCAAGCTACCAGCCGGTCCTGAAGGGGCCCGTCGAGACGAATCCGGTCTGGACAACTCTCCCTGTGGCACACTCTCCACCGTGATCAGCCCGATGGCGGTGCATGTCGAAGGCACCGACGCCGACCGCATCACCGCGCGAATAACGACTCCGTCGGGTGTCGAGACTCGAGTGACGACGGAGTCCAATTATTCGCTCGACCATTCCGCCACCCCCTGGCTTCCGCCGCTCCTGACGGCCGGGATGCGCAAGGGTTGGGACATCACGTTCGACGGCCCCGTGGATTCGACCGCACTTCGAGGTGCATCCGGGGCTCAGAAGGTCTTCCTCGACTGGTATCCCAAGCGTTTTCGAGAAGTGTCGATCTCCGCCGAACCCGGCCGAGTCGCCACCGGCGCGACAGGAGTGGGGTGCTTCTTCAGCGGCGGCGTCGACAGCTTCTACTCGGCGATCACGGAATCGGATCGCATCACTCACCTGATCTTCGTGCACGGTTTCGACATCGATGTCGACGACGAGAACCTGGCGGAGAGAGCCTCGGCCGCAGCCAGGGAGTCGGCGGCGGAGTTGAACAAACCGTTGATCGAGGTCAAGACCACGATGAGGTCGGCCTTCGGCGACCGACTACCGCTCGACTGGGGATACGACTTTCACGGTGCCGCATTGGCGCACGTCGGTCTGGCGTTGTCGCAACACCTGAGCACTGTCATCATCCCGTCGTCGAACTGCCGCGAGGAACTCACACCGTGGGGCTCTCATCCCGACCTCGACCCCTTGTGGTCGAGTGGCACAGTCGAGTTCGAGCACCACGAACTCGAACTGCACCGTCTGGGCAAGATTCGTCGGATCGGCGAGAACCGGACCGCGATGAACCATCTGCGGGTCTGCTGGGAGAACCTCGACGGAGCCTTCAACTGCGGCAGGTGCGCCAAATGCGTTCGCACCCGGATCGGGTTGGCGGCCGCAGGCGCACAGTGCACGACGTTCCCCGAGATCATCGATGTACGCGCTGTTCGTCGAATGGATCTGAGAAGCCGCGATCGCGGCTACCTGAGAACCGCACTCGCCGCGATGGACGCGTCCGGTGTCACCGACGTCGACCTGCAGCGGGCCGTGCACACAGCGATTCGACGAAGCTACTGGACACCGGCCCTGTTCTTCGTGCGTAGCGCAGGTTCACGTGTCGGCCAGGTGATCCGTCGAAGCCTCCATCGCTGAGTCGCTCGATCATCGGGTCAGTTCTCGACGTGCACCGCGTAGCCGGCCGCACCCAAGGCATCGAGCACCGAACCTCGATGGTCGGGTCCGCGGGTCTCGACCGTCAGCATCACATCGACCTCCTCGAGGCCCAGACGTCCACCGGTACGGGAGTGGACGACGTCGACGACGCTGGCCCCGGCGTCACGCACCACTCCGAGTACGCCGGTGAGTCCGCCCGGCTTGTCCGAAATGGTCACGCGCACCGCGAGATAACGTCCACCCGCCCGGAGACCGTGAGTGATCACGTGGGTGAGCAGCAGCGGGTCGATGTTCCCGCCGGAGAGGACGGCACACACGGAGCCGGTCAATCCGAGTTCGTCCGCGGAATGCGTCATCAGCGCTGCCACCGCCGCGGCACCCGCCGGCTCCACGATGAGTTTCGCTCGCTCGATGCACAGCACCAACGCGCGAGAGAGCGCATCCTCGCTCACGGTCACCACGTCGTCGACCCAGCCCTGCACGTGATGGAACGGCACCGATCCGGGCAGGCCGATCGCGATGCCGTCGGCCATCGTCGACATCGATGTCAACGCGATGGGATGGCCCGCCTTCAGCGACGCCGGCCATGCGGCAGCACCCTCGGCCTGTACCCCGACGATCCTGATATCGGGTTTGGTCAGCTTGACCGCCGCGGCGACGCCGGCCAGCAGTCCCCCACCGCCGGTGGGAATCACGATGGTGCCGACGTCCGGCATCTGTTGGAGCAGTTCGGTACCGAGCGTCGCCTGCCCCGCGACGATGTCGAGATGGTCGAACGGATGAATGAGAGTGGCACCGGTGCGTTCGGCGAACTCCCGCGCCGACTTCAGTGCCTCGTCCACCGTGTTGCCCACCAGATGAACCGTTGCGCCGTAGGCCTTGGTGGCGACGAGCTTGGGTAGCGACACTCCGACCGGCATGAACACGGTCGAGTCGATCCCCACCTGCGACGCCGCCCAGGCGACGCCCTGCGCATGATTGCCGGCACTGGCCGCGACGACCCCGCGTGCACGCTGCTCGGCGTCGAGCCGGGCGATGCGGTTGTACGCCCCGCGCGGCTTGAACGATCCGGTGCGCTGCAGGTTCTCGCACTTGAGGCGCACCTCGTGGCCGGTGAGGTCCGACAGAATTCGCGAGGCCACCACGGGGGTCCGGCGCATGACCGGCTCCAGCAGCTCCTCGGCCGACGCAATATCCGACGCGGTCACCCGCACAATTTCCGACACGGTGGCAGTATGCCAGGAACAATTACTCTCGTGACATCATCCGCAGACGGTCGTCACTACAGTTGTGGAGCGCGTGCCGCACCACAGCGACCCGCGACCGGCGCAAAGGATTCTCGGTGATGACGCAGGCTGGACCCGACGAGGTCGACGACGGCCGCGAGATGCATGGCAGCGTCGAGATCAAGGATCGGGCCATTTCTCGGACCGCCATCGCGGCGGCACTGAAGGATCCTCGGGTCACACGCACCACCGGCGGCTTCTCGCGACTGACCGGTCGAGAACTCCCCCGCGCCGACGTCACCCTCGGCGAGGACACGATCGCAGTCAACCTCTACATCGGTGTGACCTGGCCGTCGCAGATCACCGAGGTGACCGAGTCGGTGCACGCCACCGTCGAGGCCGCGTTGGCGACGATGACGGGACTGCACGTGCATCGAGTGAACGTCCTGGTATCGGACGCCACACTGGACACCGGTTCCTCGTCGATCTCGGATACCGAAGAATCGCAAGCGATTCCACCTCGTCCACCCACGGCCGGGCCCGCCGCGATGCCGGTGGCACTGTTGTTCGGATTCGCGCTTCTCGGTCTCGCCTTCGTCGCCGGTAGGGAGTTCCTGATCGCGCACGGCCACCTCGGCGGACGTCGATGGATCGCCGACGCTGTGTCCTGGACAGCCGGATTGCACTGGCAGAGTTGGATGATCGCCGCCGCGATCGCCGCCGTCGTCGCCGGGCTCATCCTCGTGTTCATCGGGGTCAAGCCGCGGACGAAGACGCATTCCGGCCTGGGCGCGTCCACGGTCTGGGCCACACCCACGGATATCGCCCGATTGTGCAGTGCTGCAGCGCAGTCCACGCGCGGAGTGGTGGACGCACACACCGTCGTCACGCGCAAGAAGATCGAGGTGCGAGTCGAGCGGGATGCTGCTTACGATGCCGACCGTGTCGACGTCGACGTGCGCGCGGCACTTGCTCCGACACTGTCGGTTGCCGCGGGCGGGCGACGCCTGACGGTGAAGCAGTCGTTGGCAGCTCCGACGAGGGTGTCGTGATGAAGACGTTCGTCGCCGGTGTCGATCGACTTCTCGCGATCGTGGCCGGGGTGGGGTTGATCGCGGGTGGCGGATTCGCGCTTGCCTGGCACTACGACGTTCCGTGGGCGCGAGAAACGCTGTCCCGCTTCGACCGCGCACGGATTTCGGAACTACCGGAACAGGGCTGGTGGGAGCCGACGCTGGCTGTGGTTGTCTGCATCGCAGTGGTCGTGGCGCTGCTTCTACTGATCGGCAACTTCTCTCCACGCACGACCGGAACAGCAAGCGTCATCGAGGAGCCTCATTTCTCGGCGCACGTGGATCTGAGCGCCATCGCCTCGGGCGTCGCCGCGGAGTTGGCCGAGTTCCCCGGTGTTCGACGCGCCCGCGGTACGGCGATCGACGATCGCGGGATGCCTACTGTTGCTGTATCCGTCTATGCTGCAGCAGATTTCGATGTCGTCGCATTCACCGCCCGAGCCGAATCACGTGCCGCCTTCGTGGCCGAATCACTCGCCGATACACACGTCGCCACCCGCATTCAACTGCACGTCGACAAGCGAGGGTAACGGTCCGATCGGTATGGTTGCGTCATGGTTGCAACGACGCGCAGTAGGTTCGAGCGATGGTCCGGCGGAATGCCACTCGCCGTGCCCGTGGCATTCGGAACCGTACTGCTGATCGCCACAGTGTCATCGAAGCTCGGTGGCAGTTCGGTCTTCTTCTTCGCGCCCCTCGCCTTCGTCACCTCGGGAACGATGGTGTGGCTCAGATCGCGCCGTGATCCCCATCGTGTCGACGCAACACACGTTGCCGTCGGGTCAGGTCTGCTGGTGGGATGCGGCGTCGTCGTCGCCGCGTGTGGTCTCGCAGGCGGTCTGATGCTGGGCTCACCGACGTTCTGGGCGTCCATAGCCATCGTTGCAGCCATCGCGGCACCGATCAGCGCAGGTATCGGTCCGTTCTAGTGCCTGTTCGCCCAGAGCCATCGACTGCTTGTGTCCCACGTTTCGGTTGCGCAGTGCCGTCGGTCCCAATCGGTGTAATCGGCAGCAATGATCAGCCGCAGGAAATTTCGGCCATGAATCGCGATGCCGGGCTGCATCTTTCCGCGTGGAGTGTTCACCGTCGGTTCGACGACCATGGCCTGCAGCAGCCTCGGCCCTGGGATTCGCTCACGACACCGCGGCGTACTCGGTCTTGATCAGGCGCCCTCCGCTTCGGCAGACCACGGCGGTGAATGAACCACTGCATACGTCTGACCGCGACAAGGGTCTATTGACGCACGGAGGGTGACACACCTCGGACCACGTGAATGAACCACTGCATACGTCTGAGCGGTGCAATGGTCCATTGACGCCAACGGGCGAGCGCACGCAAAAGCGGCACCCACCCTTTCGGGTGAGTGCCGCTTCGGTACAGCTGGTGGAACTAGATCACTTGATGATCTTCGTGACGCGACCGGCTCCGACGGTACGACCGCCCTCACGGATTGCGAAACGCAGGCCGACATCCATGGCGACCGGCTGGATCAGCGTGACGGACATCTCGGTGTTGTCACCGGGCATGACCATCTCGGTGCCCTCGGGAAGGGTCACGACGCCCGTAACGTCCGTGGTACGGAAGTAGAACTGCGGGCGGTAGTTGTTGAAGAACGGCGTGTGGCGGCCGCCCTCGTCCTTCGAGAGGATGTAGGCGTTGCCCTCGAACTCCGTGTGGGGAGTCGTGGTGCCCGGCTTGATGATGACCTGTCCACGCTCGACGTCTTCGCGCTTGATGCCACGAACGAGGAGGCCGACGTTGTCGCCTGCCTGACCCGAGTCGAGCAGCTTGCGGAACATTTCGATTCCGGTGACGGTGGTCTTGGTCGAGCCGGGGCGGATGCCGACGATCTCGACCTCTTCGTTGACGTTGACCGAGCCGCGCTCGATACGTCCGGTGACCACGGTGCCACGACCGGTGATGGTGAAGACGTCCTCGACGGGCATGAGGAACGGCTTGTCGGTCTCACGGACGGGGTCCGGCACGGAATCGTCGACGGCCTGCATGAGCTCCAGAACCGACTCGCCCCACTTCTCGTCACCCTCGAGTGCCTTGAGTGCGGAGACCTTGATGACCGGTGCGTCCTCGTCGAACTCCTGCGAAGCGAGGAGCTCGCGGACCTCCATCTCGACGAGCTCGATGATCTCGTCGTCGTCGACCATGTCGGCCTTGTTCAGTGCGACCAGGATGTACGGAACACCGACCTGGCGGGCGAGCAGCACGTGCTCGCGGGTCTGCGGCATCGGGCCGTCGGTTGCTGCAACGACCAGGATTGCGCCGTCCATCTGTGCCGCGCCGGTGATCATGTTCTTGATGTAGTCGGCGTGACCCGGTGCATCGACGTGCGCGTAGTGGCGCTTCTCGGTCTGGTACTCGACGTGGGAGATGTTGATCGTGATACCACGAGCCTTCTCCTCCGGAGCCTTGTCGATCTGATCGAAAGCCGAGGCCTCGTTCAGGTCCGGGAACTTGTCGTGCAGAACCTTGGTGATTGCAGCCGTCAGCGTCGTCTTACCGTGGTCAACGTGACCGATGGTGCCGATGTTGACGTGCGGCTTCGTCCGATCGAACTTCGCCTTCGCCACTGTGTGTCCTCCTGGACTGATCTGTGCCGGCCCCGACGGGGCAAGCACGCGTATGTGTTGTTACTTATTACAGGTCGAGCGTGGTCCAGCAGCTGAAGAGAGTTACTCTCCGGTCGCCTTCGCGATGATTTCCTTCGAGACGTTCGCAGGAACTTCTGCGTAGGAATCGAAGACCATGGAGTAGTTAGCGCGGCCCTGCGTCTTCGACCGAAGGTCTCCGATGTAGCCGAACATCTCCGACAGCGGAACCAGTGCCTTGACGATACGGGCACCGCTGCGTTCCTCCATGGCCTGGATCTGACCACGGCGGGAGTTCAGGTCGCCGATGACCTCACCCATGTAATCCTCGGGAGTGATGACCTCGACGGCCATGACGGGTTCGAGGATGACGGGGCTGGCCTTGCGAGCAGCTTCCTTGAACGCTTGTGAGCCGGCGACCTTGAAGGCCATTTCCGACGAGTCGACGTCGTGGTACGCACCGTCGAGCAGTGTGACCTTGACGTTGACCAGGGGGTATCCGGCGAGAACACCGTACTGCATGGCGTCCTGAGCACCTGCGTCGACCGAGGGGATGTACTCCCTGGGCACACGACCACCGGAGACCTTGTTCTCGAACTCGTAGGTCGCACCGTCTTCGCCCTCGAAAGGCTCGAGCTTGATGATGACCTTCGCGAACTGGCCGGAGCCACCGGTCTGCTTCTTGTGGGTGTAGTCGTGCTTGTCGACCGTCTTGCGGATGGTCTCGCGGTACGCGACCTGCGGCTTGCCGACGTTGGCCTCGACCTTGAACTCGCGACGCATACGGTCGACGAGGATGTCGAGGTGCAGCTCGCCCATTCCGCCGATGACGGTCTGGCCGGTGTCCTCGTCCAGCTTCACCGAGAAGGTGGGATCCTCTTCGGCGAGCTTCTGGATCGCTGTTCCCAGCTTCTCCTGGTCGGACTTGGTCTTCGGCTCGATCGAGACCTGGATGACCGGGTCCGGGAAGCTCATGGACTCGAGGATGATCTGGTTCTGCGGATCGCAGAGCGTGTCACCCGTCGTGGTGTCCTTGAGGCCGATGACGGCGTAGATGTGACCGGCAGATGCGGTCGCGATCGCATTCTCCTTGTTGGAGTGCATCTGGAAGAGCTTGCCCAGACGCTCCTTCTTGCCCTTGGTCGAGTTGATGACCTGAGCGCCGGAGTCGACCTTGCCCGAGTACACCCGGACGTAGGTCAGCTTGCCGAAGAAGGGGTGGGTCGCGATCTTGAACGCGAGAGCTGCGAACGGCTCGTCTGCGGACGGCTTGCGAGTGATCTCCTTCTCCTCGTCGCCGACGGCGTGTCCGATGGTCTCGGCAACGTCGAGGGGAGACGGGAGGTAGTCGATGACCGCGTCGAGCATGGGCTGAACGCCCTTGTTCTTGAACGCGGATCCACACAGGATCGGGTACAGCTCGCTGTTGACCGTCATCTTGCGGATGGCAGCCTTGATCTCGTCGACCGTGAGCTCTTCGCCACCGAAGTGCTTCTCCAGAAGCGCTTCGTCGGACTCGGCGACGGTCTCGAGCAGCTGGGTGCGGTACTCGTCCGCGCGCTCCTTGAGGTGTTCCGGGATCTCCTGGATCTCGTACTTCTCGCCGAGCTTGGTCTCGCCACTCCACACGAGAGCCTTCATCTGCACGAGGTCGATGACGCCCTCGAAGTCGTTCTCTGCGCCGATGGGCAGCTGGATGACCAGCGGCTTGGCACCGAGACGATCGATGATGGTCTGCACGGTGTAGTAGAAGTCCGCGCCGAGCTTGTCCATCTTGTTGACGAAGCAGATGCGCGGTACGTCGTACTTGTCGGCCTGACGCCAGACCTGCTCGGACTGCGGCTCGACGCCCTCTTTGCCGTCGAACACTGCGACTGCGCCGTCGAGGACGCGGAGCGAGCGCTCCACCTCGACGGTGAAGTCGACGTGGCCGGGGGTGTCGATGATGTTGATCTGGTTGTCGTTCCAGAAGCACGTCGTGGCAGCAGAGGTGATCGTGATGCCACGCTCCTGCTCCTGCTCCATCCAGTCCATGGTGGCTGCGCCATCGTGAACTTCACCGATCTTGTACGAGATACCGGTGTAGAAGAGGATGCGTTCGGTAGTGGTGGTCTTGCCGGCATCGATGTGGGCCATGATGCCGATGTTGCGGACCTTGTTGAGGTCGGTCAGCACGTCCTGTGCCACGAGTTAACCCGCCTTGGTGTTGGAAGAGGTATTGCCTGAGCTGATCAACGCTCCGGCGGCATCGGATAGTTCCGGATGCCGCCCGAGCGAGGAGATCACCAGCGGTAGTGGGCGAACGCCTTGTTGGCTTCGGCCATCTTGTGAGTGTCTTCGCGGCGCTTCACAGCGGCACCGAGGCCGTTGCTGGCGTCGAGCAACTCGTTCGCCAGACGCTCGACCATGGTCTTCTCGCGACGAGCGCGCGAGAACGTGACCAGCCAGCGCAGTGCCAGCGTGGTGGAGCGGCCGGGACGAACCTCGACGGGCACCTGGTAGGTGGCACCACCGACGCGACGGCTGCGAACCTCGAGGGCCGGCTTGACGTTGTCGAGTGCACGCTTGAGCGTGACGACGGGGTCGGTGCCGGTCTTCTCGCGAGCCTGCTCGAGCGCCTGGTAGACGATGCGCTCTGCGGTCGACTTCTTGCCGTCGAGGAGGATCTTGTTGACGAGCTGCGTGACCAACGGCGATCCGTAGACCGGGTCGTTGATCAGCGGCCGCTTGGGTGCTGGGCCCTTGCGTGGCATATCAGCTCTTCTCCTTCTTGGCTCCGTAGCGGCTGCGAGCCTGCTTGCGGTTCTTGACACCCTGGGTGTCGAGCGAACCGCGGATGATCTTGTAACGCACACCCGGGAGGTCCTTCACACGACCACCGCGAACGAGCACCATCGAGTGCTCCTGCAGGTTGTGACCCTCACCGGGGATGTATGCGGTGACCTCGACCGAGGAGGTCAGGCGAACACGCGCGACCTTACGGAGAGCGGAGTTCGGCTTCTTGGGGGTGGTGGTGTACACGCGAGTGCACACACCACGGCGCTGGGGACTGCCCTTGAGGGCAGCGGTCTTCAGTTTCGCAACCTTGTCGGTGCGTCCCTTACGGACCAGCTGGTTGATCGTTGGCATGAACCGGCTTTCTTCGTGTCGATAAACAGGGATCTAGCAGTTGGAGCAAGAGAACACTGCTCCTCACCCGGTACTGCTGCTGCTCCAGTACTGCTACCGCGGGTCTCTTGCACCCCGCGGTCGGGTGTGTCGCATACCCCCACACGTCCAGCCGGTTGCGCGCTCTTGGAGCGAACGTGCGCACGGCTGTACCTCGCATAGGCACACAAACGGTCCGGGCAGGCCGGACACGACCCATAACGATACCCGGCGGCGTGACCTCGGGTCAAAACACCCCTCGCGTGGCTACGCGATCAACGACTGAGGTTCAGCGTGAGATCGGCGAGCTTCGCGGCGGCCTGGCACGGATCGGGATGGGCGGCGTCCGGCCGGTACTGCACCCACCATCCGAAGATGCCGTCCCGATCCGCCCCGGCCGAGACGCCACACGACGCTGAGTCGTCGGGACGCTGGGCCTGGATTGCCTTGCGGCCCTGCACTGTTGTGTCGGTGACGGTGTACATCATCTTCTCGTCGGCGGCTCGTTCGGCCGCCAGAGTTCCGGACTCGAACCAGTTGAAGGTGACCTTCACCGTGCCTGCGGAACCGACGAGATCCCACCGGCAGATGGCCCCGAAGAAGCCGCGAGCGATGGCGTCGGCACCGGTGGTATCGCGGATCTGGTCGTCGGAGACGGCGTCGCACTCGGTCAACAAGTCGGTGAACTCTCGGCCACCGGACCCACCGAAACTCGCCGGCCGCGGCGTGCCCTGCACGGTCTGAGAACAGCCTGCGACGAGCAGCAGGGTCGCTGCGGCGGCGAGGACGCGTCGGATTCTCATTGCTTGCGCTCCACTGTCAGTGTCGCCAGCTCGTTTCCGACCTCGCACGGCGGGCGCGCCGCAGGTTGGTCGGAGTACGTGATGGACCAATGGAAGAAGTCGTCGCCGAACTGCACGCCGATCTCGCACAACGCACCCTGCTCGGCCTCGAAGCCGGGGTTGCCGTCGATCTCGATGTCCTTCGCCGGACGGCCGATCAGCTCGGAACCGGCGCGTTCGCGTCCGATGGGGCTGCCTCGATACCAGGAGAAGCTGACACCCGGTCCGCCGAACCCGACCGTCTCCCACTGGCAACCGACGGAATTACGGGTGATCTGAGCGAACGGGCCCGCGCCGAACGCGGACTGCACCTCGGCGTCGGTGATCGATCCGCATTCGCCGAAGAAGGGACCGGGCTCGTATGCCGCGGTGGTCGGGGCAGTGTCCTCCGGCGGCGCAGCGTCGTCTTCCGCCCCGCCGCACCCGGCGATCAGCACCGCTGTTGCCGCCACGACCATCGCGAACCGTCTCGTCATCCAGTGGCTCACATCTACGGGGCCGAGAATCCGCCGACGCCCGGAATGTCGAACAGAATGCCGGAGGCCAGAACATGAGCGGTGAACAGAATCGGTCCGCTACCGGTGTCTGCGACGACCGGGCCCGAAGGCACGAACACGCCGTTTCCCTGCTGGCAGATCGGTGCGTTCACCGACCCGGTGCGTCCGTTGGCGATGTTGACGAAGTCCACCTGCAGGCTGGCGAAGTTCTGGTAGGACGCGCAGATCCGCGGCTCGGCGGCGCGGCCCCAGATATGGGTCTGTCCCGGCGTCTCGGTGCTCGCGACCTCGATCGTGCCGATCCACTGATCCGGAACGACGAGCCCGCCGACGGTGACGCCGAGGTTGGGGATCTGCAGGACGGGGACCGAAACCGGTCCGGGCGGGGGCGCGTTCTCGATGGGTGCGGACGGCGCATCGGCAGGCGGTTGGGCCTGTGCGACCGGCGCGAGGGCCATGGTGCTCACAGCCGCGAATGCAGCTGCGAGTAGACCGAATCGAGTCAGACGAGCCATACCTGTGTGTCTCCTGATCCTGTGGACGCGAGTCGCCATACGTTACCGCGAAGCGGCGAGCTTCCGGCCCCGGACGTAGACGCCGACGATGGCGGGTTCGCGCATCGCCATCAGCAACGCGAACAGGGTCTGATCGCGGGCGAGCTCGGGATCGTCGGCGCGGACACCGTGGTCGACGGCCACCGCGAGCTGCGGCCATGCGGACGGATCGACCACGACGAAGTCGGCTTCCTTACCCGCGTCGAAATTGCCGATCCGGTTCTCCATGTCCAGCGCCCGCGCTCCGGCGAGTGTTCCGGTGAACAGCAGTTCGGCCGGATGCAGCGACAGACCCGCGTCGCCCGGCTCGGAGATGTGCACCTTGAACGCATCGGCGAGAACCTGCGGCAGCAGCCACTCGTCACCACCGCCGAAGTCCGAACCGATGGCGATGTTCACCCCGGCGGCGACGGTTCGCTGCCACGGCATCGTGCCCGAGCCCAGAAACTGTTGCGAGGTGGGACAGTGCGCGACGGAGGTGCCTGTCTCCGCCATTCGCGCGAGTTCGACGTCCTGACAGTGCACCGCGTGGGCCAGGATGGTGCGCCGACCCAGGAAGCTCTTTCCGCCGACCTGCGAGCCCGGCAGAAACTTGCCGTCGTAGGTGTCGAGGTACGTATCCACGTCGTAGGCGTTCTTGGTGGCGTCGATCTCTCCGGTTCCCGGCCGGTTGTTCTCGTTCAGATGTGTGTGGAAGTAGACACCTCGCGCGCGGACGGAATCGTAGAGCTCACCGAGGTTCTTCAGCGTCTCCGTCGTCACCGACAGCGAGAACCGCGGTACGACGGCCACGTGCAGCATCGCCGTGTCGACGTCGCCGGTATCGGCTGCGTGCCATTTCTCGATCTCCTCGGACACCAGCCGGATGGCCTCGTCCTCACCGGTGATCAAGGCCTGCGCCGACGCCGGGCCGGTGGTCTGGACCCCGCGTCCGCTGACGATGCGCAGTCCGTGCTCGAGCGTCTCGGCGAACAGCGAATCCTGCGCGTGCGGGAACGCCGATCCGAACACCATCGCCTGCGTCGTTCCGGCTCGGATGCGCGCGGCGCAGAAGTCTCGGGCCGCAGCGGCAGCGAACTCCGGATCGGCGAAGCGGGACTCCGACGGGAAGATGCAGGTGTTCAACCATTCGAGCAGTTGCCCGCCGCCGTAGGAATCTCCGGCGTAGGTTTGCGGAAAGTGAATGTGGGTGTCGACGAAACCGGGCAGCAGGAACCCCGGTCGGTGATCGACCACCGGGACCTGCGCGAATTGGGTTGGGAGAGAATCGAACTCACCACAGAACTCGACATTTCCCTCATCCGACACCGCGAGCGCACCGTCGGGAATCGACACCAACGCGGCTGCCGCGTCCGTCACCGTGGGCGAGCCTGCGACGTGAAAGATGTGGCCGCGGTACACGCGTGCGATTTCGGAAGTCACCCGCCAGACTCAAGCACAGGTTGCGCAGTGCTGCAGACCGTGTGGGTCTAGAGCGCTCCCGCCGGAGCTGCGGACAGCCGAGCGTTCAACGACGCATCCAGTACCTCTGCCCACGAGCGCACGACCTCGGCTCGTCGTCGTGCGTCGTCGGTCAGGACATCGGCCAGACCCAATCCACGCGCGAGGTCGAGGGTCGCCTGGACGAGACGGTGCGAGACGGGATCGTTGTCGTCGACACCGAGGTTCTCGACGGCCATCTGGTGGGCACGGCGACCGAACCGCTCTTCGAGAGGGACGATCCGATCGCGCAACTCGGGGTCGGCCGATGCCGCCGTCCAGACCTGAAGTGCCGCTTTGAACATCGGTCCGGTGTAGTACTCCACGAGCCGCTCCACCACCAGTTTCGTCCGGCCGGGGCCCGCCGGAATCTCCTGCGCCTCGCGGCGAGCACTGTCCATCCGAGTGTCGAACATGTACTCGAGTGCTCCGGTGATCAGGTCCTCACGCGTCGGGAAGTGGTGTTGGGTCGCGCCGCGGGACACGCCCGCACGTTCGGCGACCACGCCGACCGTCGTTGCACCCCAGCCCTGCTCCGCGAGCGAATCGATCGTCGCCTCGAGCAGTCGCTGACGCGTGACCCTGCTGCGGTCCTGCTTGGGTTCGCGCGCCATCACCATCGCCGTACTCCCTCCTACCGACGCTCGGCCGACCTACTTCTCGACCGCTCTATTTTTCGGCCGCCCAGGACGGTGGCCTCTTCTCCAGAAAGGACATCATCCCCTCTCGGGCCTCGTCGGACGCAAACAACCTGGCCGATTGCTCGGCGACGGCCGACCCGCGTTCGTCGATCTCGCGCCGGATCGCGGCCGTGGTGAGAAGCTTCGACTCGGCCAGGCCCTGCGGCGAACACTTCCGAAACATGATCATGTAGTCGGCCACCGCTGCCGCGGGAACGGCGTCGGCCACGGTGACCAGACCGATCGCCTCGGCAGTGGCACCGTCGAACGTCTCCCCGGTGAGAAAGTAGCGACTCGCTGCCCGGGAGCTCAGTCGCGGCAGCACGGCCACCGAGATGACCGATGCGGCCAGGCCGAGGCGAACCTCCGTCAGCGCGAACGAACTCTGGGGTCCGGCCACCGCGATATCGCACGCCGCGACCAGCCCCATCCCGCCGGCCCGCACATGTCCGTCGATCTGCACGACGACGGGTTTCGGGGTGTCGATGATCAACCGCATCAGGTCCAGCATCTGCCTGGTGCGCAGTTCCGGCGACGAGCCGGCCTCTCGGAGGTCGGCTCCGGCGCAGAACGTGGTGCCGGTGTGGCCGAGCACGATCGTCCTGACGTCGTCGTCGTGCGCCGCAGCGATGAGTCCCGCCGTCAGCTCCTCTACCAACACCGACGACAGCGCGTTCCGATTCTGCGGCGAATCCAACGTCAAATACGCCGTGTCCTTGCTCGATTCGACGAGAACGGCCATCAGTAGCTTCTCGGCAGTCCGAGCGAGTGCTGGCTCACGAAGTTGAGGATCATCTCCCGACTCACTGGCGCGACACGGGCGATGCGGGCGGCCCCGAGCATCGCAGCCAACCCGTACTCACTGCTCAGGCCCGCGCCACCGTGGGTCTGAATCGCCTGATCCAGCGCCTTGATACTGGCCTCGGCCGCAGCGTATTTCGCCATGTTCGCCGCCTCGGCAGCGCCGAAGTCGTCGCCGGAGTCGTAGAGCACCGCGGCCTTCTGCATCATCAGCTTGGCGAGTTCGAGTTCGATCTTGCACTGCGCCAACGGATGAGCGAGACCCTGATGCGCTCCGATCGGCGTCTTCCAGACGGTGCGCTCGTTGGCGTACTTGACTGCCGCGTCGATTGCGTACCGACCCATACCGACAGCCATCGCGGCACCGAGAATGCGCTCGGGGTTCAGTCCCGCGAACAACTGCATCAGGGCGGCGTCGGCCTCACCGACGAGTGCCTCGGCGGGAAGCCGAACGTCGTCGAGGAACAGCACGAACTGATGATCGGGCTCGACGATGTCCATCTCCATCTGCGTCTTCTGCAGACCCGGAGCGTCGGTGGGCACGATGAACAGGGCCGGCTTGAGCTTGCCGGTCTTGGAATCTTCGGTGCGCGCGACGATGAGGACCGCGTCGGCCTGATCGACGCCGGAGATGTAGATCTTGTTGCCCCTCAACAACCACTCGTCGCCGTCGCGACGCGCCGTGGTGGTGATCTGGTGAGAGTTGGATCCGGCATCGGGTTCGGTGATGCCGAAGACCATGATCTTGGACCCGTCGGCGAGGGCGGTGAGCCACTCCTGCTTCTGATCGGGCGTGCCGTACTTGCCGATGATGGTGCCGCAGATGGCCGGGCTGACCACGACCAGCAGCAGACCGGCACCGTGCGCGGCCAGTTCTTCCTGCACGAGCGCGAGTTCGTAGATGCCTGCGCCACCGCCGCCGTACTCCTCGGGCAGATTGACGCCGAGGAAACCGAGCTTGCCCGCCTCGTTCCACAGTTCGGTCAGCGGCTCACCCTTGCGCGCCTTGGGCAGAACGTAGTCGATGTAGTTGTAGCGCTTGCCCAGTGACGAGACTGCGTTACGCAGTCCCTTCTGCTCTTCGGTCTCGATGAAACTCATGATTGTTCTGCTCCTTCGGTTACCACGGCCAGCACTGCGCCGACTTCGACCTGTTGACCTTCTGTGACGTTCAGTTCGGTGAGCACACCGTCCGCGGGTGCGGTCACCGTGTGTTCCATCTTCATCGCCTCGAGCCACAGGATCGGCTGCCCGACCGTGACTGTATCGCCCTGCGCAGCAGCGATTCTGATGACACTGCCCGGCATCGGTGCGAGCAAGGAACCGGCCGCGACCTCGTCGGTCGGATCGGTGAACCGCGGGGCCTTGATCAACCCGACCGGGCCCAGTGCGGAATCGACGAACACGTCCGATCCGTAGCTGCTCACCTGAAAGATGCGACGGATTCCGTTGTCGTCGAGCGTCACCGAGGTCGGCGTGTACTCGACCAGTTCGATGCCATCGAGTTCGACGCCTCCCACCGAGGAGGTGAGTCCGCTGCGTCCGATCGAATATTCGACGGTAATGTCGTTGTACGTCTTGCGCTGCGGTTGGGACCGGAGATTGCGCCAGCCACCGGGCAATCCGCGATTCACAAGGGCGTTCCGGACGTTGCTCGCGGCATCGGCCAGTGCCGCTGCGAGTGCGGACAACTCCTGGGCGCGGCCCTGTGCGATCGGCCGAGCCAGGACATCGAGCCCGTGCGTGTCGAAGAACGCGGTGTCGGTGTCCCCGGCCAGGAACGCCGGGTGTCGCAGGATGTTGACCAGTAGATCGCGGTTGGTCTTCAGACCGTGAACGGTGGCCTTCTGCAACGCTTTCGCCAGCAAGTTCGCAGCCTGATCCCGCGTCGGCGCGAACGAAATGACCTTCGCGAGCATCGGGTCGTAGTGAGTTCCCACCACACTGCCGGTTTCGACGCCGGAGTCCACTCTGATGCCGGACTTGTCCAGCACTTCGAACTGCGCACCGGGGATCTCGAATCGGTGCACGGCACCGCTCTGCGGCTGCCAGTCATGAGCCGGATCCTCCGCGTAGAGGCGAACTTCGATGGAGTGTCCGCGGGTCTCCGGCTGCTCGGCGGGCAACCGCTCCCCCGCGGCGACCCCGATCTGCAAGGCCACCAGGTCGAGTCCGGTCGTGCACTCGGTGACCGGATGCTCCACCTGCAGGCGCGTGTTCATCTCCAGGAAGAAGAAGTTGCCCTTCTCGTCGGCGAGGAATTCGACGGTGCCTGCACCCTCGTAGCCGATGGCCTCGGTGGCCAAGGTCGCCGCATGGAACAGCTTCTCGCGCATGCCGTCGATACGTTCGACGAGCGGCGACGGTGCCTCCTCGACGACCTTCTGATGCCTGCGTTGGATCGAGCACTCACGCTCGCCCACCGTCCACACCGTGCCGAATCGGTCCGCCATGACCTGCACTTCGATGTGTCGGCCGGTCTCGATGTACCGCTCCACGAACACCGTTCCGTCGCCGAATGCCGAGAGTGCCTCACGCCCGGCCGCTTCGAGCTCCGAGTCCAGGTTCTCGAGGTCGCGCACGATGCGCATGCCGCGCCCGCCTCCGCCTGCGGAGGCCTTGATCAGCACAGGCAGTTCGTTCTCGGTGACCGACTCGGGATCGAGCTGGGTCAGCACCGGCACTCCGGCGTCGGCCATCATCTTCTTGGACTCGACCTTCGAACCCATCAATTCGATCGCCTTGACCGGCGGCCCGATCCACGTCAGGCCCGCGTTCTGCACCTGCTGTGCGAAATCGGCGTTCTCGGAGAGGAATCCGTATCCCGGGTGCACGGCGTCGGCTCCGGCGTGTACCGCGGCGGCGATGACGAGCTCGCCGCGCAGGTAGGTCTCGGCCGAACTGTTGCCGGGCAGACGGACGGCCGCATCGGCCTCCCGCACGTGCGGGGCATTCGCGTCGGCGTCGGAGAAGACCGCGACCGTGTCGATGCCCTCGGCGCGGCAGGTGGTGAAGACGCGTCGGGCGATCTCGCCGCGGTTGGCTACTAGAACGGACGTTATGGTCATGGCTTCACATCCGGAAGACACCGAAGTTGGCGGTGCCTTCGATCGGGGCGGTGGCGATGGCCGACAGGCACATTCCCACCACCGTGCGGGTATCACGGGGGTCGATGACGCCGTCGTCGTAGAGGCGTCCGGAGAGGAACATCGGCATCGACTCGGCCTCGATCTGGCCTTCGATCATCGCGCGCATTCCGGCATCGGCCTCGGCGTCGAAGGCCTGTCCGCGAGCCTCGGCGGCAGCGCGTCCGACGATCGAGATGACACCTGCGAGCTGTGCGCCGCCCATGACGGCGGATTTGCTCGACGGCCACGCGAACAGGAACCGCGGATCGAATGCCCGTCCGCACATGCCGTAGTGACCGGCTCCGTAGGACGCACCGAGCAGAATGGAGATGTGCGGCACCGTGGAGTTGGACACGGCGTTGATCATCATCGCTCCGTGCTTGATCATCCCGCCCTCCTCGTACTCCTTGCCGACCATGTAGCCGGTGGTGTTGTGCAGGAACAGCAGTGGGGTGTTCGACCGATTGGCCAGCTGGATGAACTGCGTCGCCTTCTGCGATTCTTCACTGAAGAGCACGCCGCGGGCGTTGGCCAGAATGCCGATCGGATATCCGTGCAGCTCGGCCCATCCGGTGACCAGCGATCCGCCGTACATGGGCTTGAACTCGTCGAAATCGGAACCGTCGACGATGCGGGCGATGACCTCGCGCGGGTCGAACGGGATCTTCAGATCCGTGGGAACGATGCCGAGCAGATCCTCGGGGTCGGCCAAAGGCTCGATCACCTCGACGCGAGGCTCCGGGCCCTTCTTCTTCCAGTTCAATCGGGAGACGATGCTGCGTCCGATGCGGATGGCGTCCTGCTCGTCGACGGCGAAGTAGTCTGCGAGACCGGACTTTCGGGCGTGCATCTCGGCCCCGCCGAGCGACTCGTCGTCCGAGTCCTCGCCGGTGGCCATCTTCACCAGCGGCGGTCCGGCGAGGAAGACCTTGGAACGTTCCTTGACCATGACGACGTGATCGGACATGCCGGGGATGTACGCCCCGCCTGCGGTGGAGTTACCGAACACCAACGCGATCGTGGGGATGCCCGCCGCCGAGAGCTGCGTCAGATCACGGAACATGCGACCGCCGGGGATGAACACCTCCTTCTGCGTCGGTAGATCGGCTCCACCGGATTCGACCAACGAGATCACCGGGAGCCGGTTCTGCGTGGCGATGTCGTTGCCGCGGAAACCCTTCTTCAGCGTCCACGGGTTGCTGGCACCGCCGCGGACCGTCGGATCGTTGGCGACGATGAGGCACTCGACTCCGCAGACGACGCCGATGCCCATGACGGTGCTGGCTCCGACGGGAAAGTCGCTGCCCCAGGCCGCGAGTGGGCACAGTTCGAGAAATGCCGAGTCCTCGTCGATCAGCAGCTCGATGCGTTCGCGGGCGAGGAGCTTGCCACGCTTCTTGTGGCGCTCGATGTACTTCTCACCGCCGCCGAGCAGAGCCTTCGAGTGCTCGACGTCGATCTCGTCGAGCTTGGTGTTCATCGCGTCGACATTTCCGGAGAACTGCTCCGAGGCCGTGTCCAGCGTGGACTTCAGCACGCTCATGCCTGATACCCCAATCGTTTTGCTGCCAGCCCGGTGAGAATCTCGGTGGTGCCGCCGCCGATGCCGAGGATGCGCATGTCGCGATACTGCCGCTCGACCTCGCTCTCGCGCATGTAGCCCAACCCTCCGAAAAGCTGCACTGCCTGATTGGCAACCCACTCTCCCGACTCGACGGCGGTGTTCTTCGCAAAGCACACCTCGGCGATGAAGTCCTGGTTCTCCTGCAGGGACCGCTCGACGAGGGATCGGGTGTAGACACGTGCGATGTCGATCTTGCGCGCCATCTCGGTGACGGTGTTCTGCACCGATTGCCGTGCGATGAGCGGCTTTCCGAAGGTCTCGCGATCACGAACCCACTGCAGTGTCAGATCGAGACACCGCTGCGCGCTGGCGTAGGCCTGGGCCGCGAGCGCAATGCGCTCGCTGAGAAACGCCTGCGCGATCTGCGCGAAACCACTGTTCTCGGCACCGACGAGGTTGGCGACGGGAACACGGGCGTCGACGAACGACAGCTCAGCGGTGTCCGATGCGCGCCACCCCATCTTGTCGAGCTTGCCGGTGACCTCGAACCCGGGTGTGCCCTTCTCAATGACGAGCAACGAGACACCGGCTGCGCCCTCGCCTCCGATGCGGACCGCGGTGACGACGAAGTCTGCTCGGCATCCCGAGGTGATGTACGTCTTGGATCCGTTGACGACGTAGTGCTCGCCGTCCTTGACCGCCCTCGTCCTGAGGTGGCCGACGTCGGAGCCGCCACCCGGCTCGGTGATCGCGAGCGAGCCGATCTTCTCCCCCGCCAGCGTGGGCCGCACCCACTTCTCGATCTGGTCGGCGTCACCCGCGGCAACCAAGTGCGGCAACGCGATTCCGCTGGTGAACAACGATGCGAACAGGCCACCCGACGCTCCGGCCTGATGCATCTCCTCGCAGATCACGACCGCGTCGGCCAGATCTCCACCGTCGCCGCCGACCTCCTCGGGGAAACCTGCGCCGATCAACCCCAGAGCGGCCGCCTTCTTGTGCAGCTCACGCGGTATCTCGCCGTCGGCCTCCCACTTGTTCATGTGCGGAGCGATGTCCTGCTCGACGAAACTGCGGACGGTCCTTCGAAGCTGCTGACGCTCCGGCGTCGTCCAGATACTCATGTGAAGTCTCCTTTGAATGCCAGGGTTTCGGGGATGTCGATGTACCGCGATCGCAGCCACTCGCCCAGTCCCTTGGCCTGTGGATCGAATCGGGCCTGCGATGCCACGCCCTGACCGAGGATGCCCTCGATGACGAAGTTGACGGCCCGCAGATTCGGCAGTAGGTGCCGGGTGACGGTGAGCGGTTCTGCCTCGGGAAGCATCTGCTTCAGGGTCTCGACCGTCAATGCATGGACGAGCCAGACGAATTCGTCGTCGGTGCGCACCCAGACTCCGACGTTGGCGTTGCCGCCCTTGTCTCCGCTTCGGGCCGCGGCGATGGTGCCGAGTGGGAGCCGGATGGTCGCCTCGTCCGCTCGCGGTGCCGGTAGCGCCGGTTCTGCGAGGGGCTCGAGTGCCTGCGTCTCGGTCGACGGTGCGACGGCGCGCTCGGTGCCGTCGGCCAGGTGCGCGACGTGCGGTACCTCGGCTGCGTCGACGAAGCCTGCGGTGAAGACTCCGTACGGGGCTCCGTTCCCGGGTGGCGCGGTGACCGAGAACCCCGGATAGCTCGCCAGTGCGAGTTCGACTGCCACCGCGGAAAACTGACGTCCGACGGCGTCGGGGTTGCTGTCGCGGGCGACGCAGCGCAGCAGAGCACTGGCCGTCTCCTCCGTCTCGGCATCGGGCTTGTCGGTGCGTACGAGCGTCCAGTCCAGCTCGGTCGGCCGCGCCGTGAGCCAGGACTCGAACTGACGCTGTGCCAGTGCGGCTTTGGCTTCGATGTCCAGTCCGGTGAGCACCATGGTGAATTCGTTGCGGGAGCCGCCGAGCGCATTGAGCGAGACCTTGTAGGTGGGCGGCGGCGCTTCGCCGGTCACACCGGTGATGGACACCCGATCGCTGGATTCCTGCGTCAGGATCGCTGAGTCGATCCGTGCGGTGACGTCAGGGTTCGCGTAGCGGCCGCCGGTGATTTCGTACAGCAACTGGGCAGTCACGGTGCCGACGCTGACAGCACCGCCCGTGCCCTCGTGCTTGGTGATGACGGACGATCCGTCGGACTCGATCTCGGCGATGGGGAAGCCGGGACGAGACATGTCGGCGATCTCGGTGAAGAAGGAGTAGTTGCCGCCCGTCGCCTGTGTTCCGCATTCGATGACGTGCCCGGCGACGACAGCCCCGGCCAATGCGTCGTAATCGGTTGCAGTCCAGCCGAAGTGAGCCGCCGCAGGTCCGACGATGACACTGGCGTCGGTGACGCGCCCGGTGACGACGACGTCCGCCCCGGAGTTGAGGCATTCCACGATGCCCCACGCGCCGAGGTAGGCATTTGCGGTCAGCGGGCTGCCGAGGCCGAGTTCGGCCGCTCTGCCGAGGAGGTCGTCGCCGTCGACGTAGGCGATCTTCGCGCCGGAGTCCAGCTTCTCCAATGCCTCGGCCAGGCCGCGGGGGTTGAGTCCGCCTGCGTTGGCAACGATCTTGACACCCTTGTCCAGTGCCAATCCGAGGCAGTCCTCTGCTTGGCGCAGAAAGGTTTTGGCGTAGCCCCGGGTCGCGTCCTTCATCCGATCGCGGCCGAGAATGAGCATCGTCAGCTCGGCGAGGTAGTCGCCCGTGAGGTAGTCGAGTTCGCCGCCCTCGAGCATCTCGCGCATCGCGGACAGCCGGTCTCCGTAGAAGCCCGAACAGTTGCCGATTCGTACGGTCATGCTGTCTCTCGTCCTGACTGTGGCCGTCCGGCCCCGGGAGGGCCTGCGAAGGCTTGGGCGATGGTGATCCAGTGCGCGGCGTCGGTTCCCTCGGCGCGGATGTCGAGGTCGTCGCGGTGGGCGCGCTGGGTGACGAGGAGGCAGAAGTCGAGGGCCGGTCCGCTCACGCGTTGGGCAGCGTTCTCGGTCCCCCACGTCCAGAGCTCACCCGACGGTGCGGTGAGCTCGATGCGAAACGGTTCGGTGGGCGGAGCCTGATCATTGACGGCGTAGGCGAAATCCCTTGTGCGGACGCCGATGTGCGCGACGCCGCGAATTCTGTCGGTGGCGACGCGGGTGACGCCCAGTGCGTCGGCGACATCCTGACCGTGCGCCCAGGTCTCCATCAACCGGGCTGTGGCCATCGACGCGGCGCTCATCGGGGGGCCGAACCAGTCGATCTTGGTCCCCGACGGCACCTGCACGAGAGCATCGGTCATCGCGTGGCGTCGGGTTCGCCATTCGTTCAGGAGGTTCGGGTTACGAGATTCTTCCTCGGCGGCCTCGTCGACGAAGCCGGTGGGGTTCTCCCATGCCTTCTTCAGGGTGTGAGCGAACTCCTCCTCGGCCTCGATATTGCCAGACGCTGCGGACGTAGTTCGCTCCGCGACGTGATCGGTCCAGGAAAGATGTGCGATCTGATGCGCGACGGTCCAGCCCGCGGCCGGTGTCGGTGCCGCCCATTGCTCCGGAGTCAGTTCGGCCACGAGTGCGTCGAGGTCGTTGCCCTCGGCGCGTAGGTCGTCGACGAGAGGGTCGAGGTCTGCCATGAGCCCAGCTTCACAGGAGGTCCTGAAAAAAGCAAGCACGCTTGCTTGTTAATTCGTAACCTTACGTTCGCTTGCCGTCTCTACGGTGCGGAACGTGAAAATGTCGAGACTCGCGGCCGTCGCCGTTACCCTGACCTTCATGGCTGCCGGTTGCTCCTCTGCGGACACCGCCACCGACGAACCGTCGAGCATCCGGGTGGCGACGTTCAACGCCAGCCTCAATCGATCCGCAGCCGGGCAGCTGATGACCGACCTGCAGGGCGAGAACGCTCAGGCTCGCGCGGCAGCCGATGTGATCGCCGCGAACTCACCGGATGTGTTGCTGGTCAACGAGTTCGATTATTCGGGCGACGACGCAGTGGCCCTGTTCAACGACAACTATCTCGACGGGCAGTACCCGCACTCCTTCACTGCACCCGTGAACACCGGCGTCGATTCGGGGCTCGACCTCGACCGGGACGGCGAACTCGGCGGACCGGGCGACGCCTGGGGGTTCGGTCAGTTCCCGGGCCAGTACGGGATGGTCGTGTACTCGAAATATCCGATCGCGACCGATTCGGTACGCACGTTCCAGAATTTCTTGTGGAAGGACATGCCGGATTCGCTGTTGCCGCGCGACTACTACGGCGACGTGTCCGACCGGCTTCGACTGTCCAGCAAATCGCACTGGGACGTGCCGATCGACGTGAACGGGAAGACGCTGCACGTGCTGGCGTCGCACCCCACTCCCCCGTCCTTCGACGGACCCGAGGACCGCAACGGCAAGCGCAACCACGACGAGATCAGGCTCAGTGCCGACTACATCTCGGGCGCGGACTACCTCTACGACGACAACGGTGTGCGCGGTGGGCTCGAGGACGGTGCGTCGTTCGTCATGCTGGGTGATCAGAACAGCGATCCGGTCGACGGTGATTCGGTTGCCGGTGCCATCGCGCAGGTCCTCGACCTTCCGCGGGTTCAGGATCCGGCGCCCACCTCGGCCGACCATGGCACGGACACAGCAGATTTCGCCGATCCGACGCCGGGTGACCTGCGGGTGGACTACGTGTTGCCCTCGGACGACCTGACGGTCATCGATTCGCAGGTGTACTGGCCGAATCAGGCCGAGCATCCCTCGGACCATCGACTGGTGTGGGCCGACCTCGAAATATGATGGGTGCGTGATCGATCTACCGATTGTCGAATTCGCGTATCCCGGCCCCCTACGGGATGCCCTGGTCGCGGCCGTTCTTTCCGGCGAGAAGACCAGCACAGCAAGCCTGTTGGTGCAGTACGCCGACGAGGAGCTGCCGAGAGTCGGCGAACGCGGCGCGGTGGTGGATTCGGCCGGTGTCGTGGTCGCAGTCATCGAGACGACAGGCGTCGATGTCGTTGCGCTGAGCGATGTTTCTCTGCAACACGCGCTCGACGAGGGCGAAGGATACGTCGACGTCGCGCAGTGGCGAGCCGGGCACGAGAAGTTCTGGCAGTCGGCGGAGGTCCGCGAGGAACTGGGCGATCCACACTTCACCGTGAACGACGAGACCCAGGTGGTACTGGAGCGCTTCGCACTCGTGTCGGAATGAGGCCGGGTGGCGGCCTCCGGATGGACGCCAAGAGCCCTGCCATTGCTGTCGAGCGGTCCAGACGACCTAAGGCACCCGTGAGATACAGGCGAGATCGAACATATTGCCGCCAGCGGATGGGACCGCCCTCGTCCGGGTAGCACAGAGTGCACCGTCGCGCTTACGGACTTGGCCGCCAGCCCCATGGTCAGACAGTTGTCGCAGATCGCTCGAATCTCTTTCAAAATCTTGCTCGATGTCTCGGCTCTGACGTTGTCGGCTTCCGCACGCACTGTTCGACGGCAGCCCGGAGCCGGAGAAGCGGTTCGGTAATCGAGTCCGGAATGCGGATCAGTCCTGGATCGTGGTGATCGTTGCGTGCTCGACGCAGCGTCCGGGTCAATACATCGTGTCGGTGGGTAGGTGTATAGGTACTCACAGTTCGATCCTGTTTCGCCACAGCACTATTGGTGTTGACGGACGTTTCGCAGCGGCGTACTATCGAACACACGTTCTACTTTTTGTTGGACCATCTGCCGGGGGGCGATGACACAGTGACCACATCGACGCGCAGTCGGTTCGCGGCCTATGTCGGGCCGCAAGCGAAGCCGTACATCGAGCCTGCTTCGTTGGCCGAGATTCGAGATGTCGCGATTCTGGAAAATCAGGCGTGCGCTCGCAAGGTCGCTCTGGCCGCCGCCATCTGGGACACATGCATTCATCAGAACGTCCTCGTCGGTGATGTCATTCAGGACGCGGGCAACTACGCGGCTTCCGAAATTGCGCACGTCCTGGGTTGCTCGAAGACCGTTGCGAACACATACGCCGAGGTCGGAATGGACCTTCGACTGCGACTTCCCGCCGTCGCGGACGCGTTCGAGGCCGGCGAACTCGATCTGCCCCGCGTCCGCGCGATATACCGCTGCACCCACAACCTGACGCAGGACGCGGCGACGGCCGTCCAAAGCGAGGTCCTGTACGCCGCAAGACGCCTGTCACCCGGCCCGCTGGCGACGGAAATCTGGTCGATCATGTTTCGAATCGCTCCGGAACAGGCTGCCGCTCTACGCAAGGACTTGGAACGGCACACCAACGTCACATACACCGACAAAGATGTGCTGTCGACGCTGAAGGCCGACCTCACCGCGGCGGACGCCGCCGCGGCCTGGCAACTCATCAACGAGATGGCCGCTACCGTCTGCCAACGCGATCCGCGAAACAGAGGGCAGAAGCGTGCAGCCGCGTATGTTGCTCTGCTGCATCAGGAGTCGTCGATAGCATGCTTGTGCGAGCCCGACGACGACAATCCGTGCACGGCCGATACCTCACGCCCGGATCGGCGTGCGCCGCTGACCGTGATCACGGTCGACCTCGCCACGCTCGCCGGTCTGCTGTCCAATCCTGCTCACCTGTCCGGGCACGGCACCATCGATGCCGAATACGCCCGAGAACTCGCCGACAACGCGCACTGGCAGATCCTCCTCACCGAGGCACGCAACCTCGCCGAGAAACTCGGCTACGGCGACGACCTGGAATCACTCATCGATCTCGAGACCGACACCGACACCGACACCGACACCGAGAATGACGCAGGTAAGGAAGACAAGGCTGTCGACAACAGGACCGACAGCGGCAGCGGCAGCGGCAGCGGCAGCGGTGGAAAGAACCACGGCGGATCGAGAGGTGCGAAGCCACGAGGATCGAAGGCACGTAAGAACAGCCGGTCCGAGGGCAGCAGGCCCGAGGGCAGCAGGCCCGAGGGCAGCAGGTCGCATGTGGTGTTCCATCCCCTGGGGCGCAGTCGTCGTCGGGTCGGCGGTTCTGTTCCTCGACCCCCGCAAGCCCCGAAGTCCGCACGATCACCGCGAAACAGCTGTGTCGCAACCCCGTATCGCGGCACCTACACGTTCGTTGCCGAACTCGAAGCGGCAATCGCAGCAGAACCCGCGCTCGGGCTTGCGCTGCACCCGGACGGGCACGGCGGCCTGGTACAGCCACCACCCGGAGCGCTCGTCTATCGGCCCACTACTGCACTCGCAGAACGTATTCGGTACCGCGACCGAACCTGTCGACACCCGGGCTGCGATGTCCCGGCCCAGCAATGCGAGATCGACCACATCGTGCCGTATCTCCATCGCGACCCCTCGACGGGAGGCTGGACCATCGACACCAACCTGCACTGCCTGTGCCGCTACCACCACAGCCTCAAGACCATGGGCCTGTGGACTCCCGTCATGCTCGCCGACGGTGTCGAGTTCTGGATCTCCGATGCAGGCACCACCGCAGTCACCGTTCCCGGCACCACGCACAGAGCAGACTTCGGCCACCTGCCGACGGTCCATCCGAAACCGAAAGGGGCGGCACGTCAGCGTGATTCGTCGACTCAACAGCCAGCGCAGCCACAACCGACCCCGGTGCCCGCCTGGGCACCCGAGGACGAGCCACCGCCCTTCTGACCGGGCCCGGGCGTGCACACAGGTGTTCCGCCGCAGTCGAGTATGTCTGCGGCGGAACAACTGTGCGTGGTCGTTCGTGGGTGTCAGCCTGCGTAGGTACTCAGGTCGTACACCGTCGCGCTGCCGACCGTGGTCGCCGTGAAGTTCGCCTCGACCCACTCCTGGATCTGTGAGGACGTACTCTCCGAGTCGCCGCCCATTCCTCCACGAGCCATACCGCCACCCATGCCTCCGGACACGTAGTACGTCACTTCGTGGTTGGAGACGTACTCGATGAACTCGTCGAGCGACGGCGCAGGATCACCGCTCCACCCGCCGATGGCCATGACGGCCGTATCGGACGACAACTCGTATCCGGCTGCGGACATCGAACCGTTCACCGCAGCGGACCACCTCGTGGTCGTGGATTCGAGCAGAGCCGTCAACTCCTCATCGGTCTCACCGCCCATGCCACCCATGCTGGGCATGCCGCCTGTGCCGCCGTCACCGGTGGCGAAGCCGGCCGGAAGATCGGCCGCATCGGCAGGCATGGCCGCATCACCGCCCAGCACAGCATCATTCGGCACAGCATCATTCGGCACAGCATCATTCGGAGCAGCATCACCCGGCATCGCTCCCGTCGGCATTCCACCACTCGGCATTCCACCACTCGGCATGGCATCGCCCGGCATCCCACCACCAGGCATACCGCCGCCTGGCATTCCACCCAGGCCTCCGTCGCTGACTGCACCTGTCGGGCCCGCGGTGGGGACGGAACCACTGTGTGCGTTGGTCGTCGTGGCGATGGCATACGACGCGCCGCCGCCGAGACCGGCCAGGGCTCCGAGGATCAACGCAGCGGCAGTGAGCTTTCGGTACCGCCCGGCGAGCAGGATCATCACGGCCGCGACGATGGTCCCCACCAACAGAATCCATTTCAACGCAGGCAGCCAGTCCGCGTTGCGGTGCAGCAGCACCCAGCTCCAGGTACCGGCCGCAATCATCATCGTCGCCATACCGGCTCTGCCCCAGATGGATTCGCGTCGAAGCCATAGTGCATAGCCGCCGGTTCCGATCATGCCCGCAAGTGCAGGAGCGAGCGCGACGGTGTAGTACGGGTGAATCGTGCCGGACATGTAGCTGAAGATCAGCGCCGTCACCAGGAACCAACCGCCCCACAGAATCAGGGACGCACGCAGCAGATCGGTACGTGGCGCTCGGCCACGAGCGATCAACCCGAAGACCAGCGCCACCAGGGCCGCCGGGATGAGCCAGGAGATCTGGATTCCCATCTCGCTGCCGAACAGTCGGTCCAGACCGGTCGAGCCGCCGAAGCTGGACCCGGCTGCCCCGGCACTCATTCCGGCCGGAGCCTCCATCCCGCCACCGCCGGTGTTACCGTAAATTCGGCCCAGCCCGTTGTACCCGAGCACCAGATCCATCACGGTGTTGTCGGTGGATCCACCGATGTACGGTCGGGCACTCTCCGGCCACAACTGAGCTGTCAACACCCACCACCCCGCAGCGACGATCAGCGCTGCGAACGCGCCGACGAGATGCAGCAACCGGGCCCGCAACTGCGCCTGTCCCGCAACGAGATACGTGAACCCGAACGCGGGCAGCACCAACAATCCCTGCAACATCTTGGTGAGGAACGCGAACCCGAGCGCCACACCGGCCAACGCGAGCCACATCGCAGCCCGACGCCCGGCCGAAGTCTGCAGAGACCGCACGACGAAGTAGCCGCCGAGTGTCATGAGAAGAACGAGCAGCGCGTCGGGATTGTCGAAGTCGAACATCAACGCCGCCGCAGGAACAGACGCCAAGGCGAAGCCGGCGAGCAAACCAGCCGTGGGGTTCGCGACGCGTTTGACCGCGGCATACACCGTCGCCACCGAGGCAACACCCATCAGCGCCTGGGGAAGAAGCAGGCTGAAGCTCGAGAATCCGAAGACCCGAGCCGACAGTCCCATCACCCACAGTGCGGCCGGCGGCTTGTCCACGGTGATGAAGTTCTCGGAATCGAGCGATCCGAAGAACCACGCCGTCCAGTCCTTGGTTCCTGCCTGCACCGCAGCGGCGTAGAAGGTGTTCGCGTAGCCACTTGCCGTCAGGTTCCACAGGTACAGCGTTGCCGTGGCCGCGAGCAGAACCAGCAGCCCGAGCAGGTGCCGGCGGCGATACCACCACCTGTCCTGCCAGGACGGCTGGCGGGCGTGCGACGGAGGCATCGCGGCCGGTCGGTCGAGTTGGGCAGTCATCGCAGATCCTGTTCGTCGAAGTTGTCGACTACGAGAATGTGCGATGGACCGTCGGCCGGGCTGGGAGCAGTCTGCGAACTTGCTGTGAGCGAGAGAGCTCGCTCAGACGCGATCGGCGTACACGACGATGTTGTCGTCGTAACTGGAGATATCCGAGTCGAATTGGCCGCCACAGGTGATCAAGCGCAAGCCTGGGTGGTCGATGTCTCCGTAGACCTTGTCGGTGGGAAACGCATCCTTCGGATACTGCTCCACCGCGCTGACGACGAACCGGACCGTGCCGCCGTCCTGGCTGACAACGGTGACATCGTCGCCCAGTTCGAGATCGCGCAGCCGGTAGAAGACACCGGGGCTGCCGCCCCAATCCACATGCCCCGCAACGATCGACGGTCCCAGTTGCCCCGGAACCGGCGACCCGGTGTACCAACCGGCGGGGAAACCGCCCGCGGGTACCTCCATCGATCCGTCCGGACGCAGACCCAGACCCATCACATCGGAGTCGACGCCGATCGCACCGATCTCGAGGCGCGCAGGCGGGGACCCGGGCGCCGACGACGATCCGGCGCCGACCTCACCCGACGGCGTGACGACGGCGGGAGCAGAAGCCGAGGGCATCGACTCGTTCTGCGCGGGGCCGGCATCCGAGGGCGTTGCGCAGCCGGCCACCAGCGACAGCAGCATCAGGAACGCCGCTGCCACCGCCCGCACCACGACCCGATGACGGGTCGTGGTGCGGGCGGATTCGGCCGGAGGTACCGATACCTCGACGGTAGGTCTCACCGATCAGTTCCGACGACGAGTCAGAGCGAAGGCAGAGAAAGCACCGACCGCGAGTACCGCCAGCAATGTCCACATCGGAGCGAACGACGTTGCAGTCGAACGGTTCACGGTACTGCCGTCACCGGTGTCGACACCACCGTTCGGGATCTGTGTGATCTGGCCACCGGGGTTGTACGTGCCCGGCTGATCCGGGCCACCCGGTGTGATCGGCTGGTTCGGCACGTTGGGCTGATTCGGCACGTTCGGCTGATTCGGCACGTTCGGCTGATTCGGCACGTTCGGCTGATTCGGCACGTTCGGCTGATTCGGCACGTTCGGCTGATTCGGCACGTTGGGCTGATTCGGCACGTTGGGCTTATTCGGCACGTTCGGCTGATTCGGCACGTTCGGGACACCCGGGATCGGCGGGATGGTGATCACCGGCGGCACACCCGGAATCGGGGGCACCTCGATGACGATCGGCGGCGTACCGCCACCGTCACCCGGCGTACCGCCACCGTCACCCGGCGTACCGCCACCGTCACCCGGAGATGTCGTGGTCACGGGCGGCGTGGTGGTCACCGGAGATGTCGTGGTCACCGGAGGCGTGGTGGTCTCCGGAGATGTCGTGGTCACGGGCGGCGTGGTGGTCTCCGGAGATGTCGTGGTCACCGGAGGCGTTGTGGTCACCGGAGGCGTGGTCGTTATCGGAGGTGTGGTGGTCACGGGCGGCTCGGTGGTTCCGCAACCCGGGTTGGTGATCGTGTTCGAGTCGAGGGTGACAGCTCCGTCCAGAGCCAGTAGCCGTCCCTGCACATCGGCATTCGTGGTCGCCGTGATCGACGCCCGTGCCATGATCGTGCCCACGAAATCGGTACCGGTGCCGAGTGTGGCCGAGCTTCCGACCTGCCAGAACACATTGCACGGGTTGGCCCCGTTGATCAGCGAGACACTGCTGTCGGATGCCGTGATCAGCGTCGATGCCGCCTGGAAGATGAACACGGCGTTGGAGTTGCCCTGCGCGTCGAGTGTGAGGGTTCCGGTCAGGCCGAACGTGCCCGAACCGTACAACCCGGCCAACAATGTCTGTCCGCCGAGTTCGACTCCGGTCGAGGTTGCTCCCGGTCGACCGGCGGCGTCGTCGTATCCGGTACTCAGATCCGCTTTCGCCTGCGCTGCAACCGAATTGCGGTCGTTGATAACTCCACTGGTGAGCTCTCCCGGTGGGAATCCGGTGATGAACGGTTCGACACCGACGCCTGGGCTCACTCCGACGTTGCCGCCGATCCTCGACGGGCCGGTGTTCGTGATCTTGGAGCCGGCCAGAACGGCATAACTCTCCGCGGTGCCGAGTTCGACGGTGGTGGGTTGAGCCTCGGCTGCGGGGACGTTGATCAGCATGAGTGCGCTGGTGGCCAAAGCGACCGAACCGGCAAGCGGAACGAGGGTTCTGCCCCTGCGCCTGATGGGGGTCGACGTGCACGTGTGCTGTGAAGCGGGCATGGATTGCATACCGTTCTGCTGGTTGGGCGAAGCGGACTTGTTGCCGGACTTCGTGAACCGCGCAATCGATCCCCCGACGAGTTCGATTGCGCAGCAATTGATGTCGCGACGCTCAACGGCCGCCCCGGACCGATCCGAGTGCGTGGAGGTATCGCGGTTCCGTATTCGATGACGTCACCGGCCGACGGAGTTCGGCAAGGTGACACAACTATGCGAACAGCGGAGGCTCGTGCCCACTCCGCAACTAAGAGTTTCCCCGTATCTCTACGGTGTAGAGCTACAGCACACCATGTGTAGGATAATGAGTCAAGCGAAAAGTGTTGTCGAACAACAAGTTTGTTTGCCCCCTACTTACCGGTCGGTTCACTGCTTTCGAGAGGTTGCCTACCGATGTCCACGACGAACCGACCGGGCCCACACTCCAATATCAAGATCGACCGCGAGTACGTGGTATCCGCCGCCCTGAGCATCGTCGATCGAACCGGCCTCGACAGCCTGACGATCCGGAGCCTCGCGGCATCGATCGATCGCGATCCGATGACCGTCTACCGATACCTACCCACCAAACAGGCGTTGCTCGACGCCATCGCAGATTCGGTACTGGGCACACTCGTCTGCGTCGACGGCGCAGACCCCGATTGGCAGCGTCAGCTCAGAATTTTTGCGCGGCACTACCGTGAGCTCGCCCTCCAACACCCGCACGCGGCGGTGCTGCTGACCACCTGCCCTCAGGCGACCCCACTGGGGTTGGGCACGCCCCGGTCACTGGCCTCACTCGAGAACATTCTGATTCTGCTGACCACCGCGGGATTCACGCTGCCCGAGGCCCTGACGAGCTATCGGCTGATGATCTCCTTCCTACGCGGCCATCTAGTGAGCGAGACCCAGGAAACGACCGCCAACCCGGACGAGACCGGCGACCGCCTCAGCCTCGCTCTGCGCCGACTCCCCATCGACACATTTCCCCTGCTGTCGACGCTGCCACCTCTGATCACCGAGTACGACGGTGCCCTCGAACTCGAGTTGGGTCTCGACGTGCTGTTCCGAGGCATCACCGCACCTTCGACCTGAGCGGATCGACGCTCCCGGGCCCCGCACCGGACCGAGCCGTACCTTGTCCCAGGATTCACGGCATCGGACTTCACGCCATCAGAGCAGTCCGGTTCCTGCCTCGTTCGCTCGTTCTTCGTCTCGTTCCTGCTGCGCAGCGGCCAGGCCGGACATCGTGCGCAGCGGAACCTCCTTGAGGAAGAGCACCAGTACGAATCCGAGGACCATCAGGATCGACACGGCCAGGAACACGTAATCCATGGCGTCGGAGAACCCGATGCGGAACGGCTCGGCCAGAGCCGGTTCGAGCTTCTGGATGAACGAGCTGTCCTGCAGTGCACTGCCTGCGACGGAGGCGTCACCCGAGGCGATGGCTCGAGCGAAACCCGATTCGAGCGGATCGGAACTCGTGGCGGCGCTCTGTACTGCCTGCTGGAATGCCGGGGTCGAACTGGCGGCGATCAACGCGTCTCCCGTCTTCGGGGTGAGTTGGGTGAACAGCATCGACAGGAAGACGGCAACGCCGACCGTCGCACCGATCTGCCGGAAGAACGTTGCGGCAGAGGTAGATACACCCATGTCCTTGGGCGGCATCGCATTCTGGATGGCCAGGGTCAGCGGCTGCATCATCGAACCGAGCCCGAGGCCGAACACGCCCATGACGACCATCGTCTGCCACAGCGGGGTATCGGCGTGCACGTAGTGGAAGACGAACATCGCGAGCGCCATCAGTGCCGTACCGACGATCGGAAAGATCTTGTAGCGTCCCGTCTTCGAGATCATCCGACCCGAGACGATCGACGCGACCATCAGGGCACCGACGAGGGGCAGGGTCTGGTAGCCGGCCAGCGTCGGCGACGATCCCTTGACCACCTGCAGATACTGAGGCAGCAGCGAGATGCCACCGAACATGGCCGCACCGGCGATGACACTGACGGCAATACACAACGAGAACAACGGGTTTCGGAAGAATCGCATGGGAATCAGGGCGTCGTCGCCCATCTTGATCTCGGCGAGCACGAACGCGATGACGCCGACGATGCCGATTCCGAAACACAGCAGGGCCCGCGGCGAGCTCCATCCCCACACGCGACCCTGCTCGGCGATGATGAGCAGCGGGACCAGGCCGACGCTGAGAAGCACTGCGCCCCACCAGTCGACGCGCGCCTCGCGGCGGTACACCGGCAAATTGAGCACTCGCCACACCACCACGAGCGCGATGATGCCGAGGGGGACGTTGATGTAGAAAACCCAACGCCAGCCGGTGATTCCGAGAATCGACGACTGCCCGGCGAGCAGGCCACCGATGACCGGTCCGAGCACGCTGGACGTGCCGAACACGGCCAGGAAGTAACCCTGGTACTTGGCGCGTTCGCGCGGAGGCACGATATCGCCGATGATCGCCAGCGCCATCGACATCAGACCGCCTGCACCGAGGCCCTGGATGGCGCGGAAGGCGGCGAGCTCGTACATCGACGTCGCGATGCCGCACAGCATCGATCCGACGACGAAGATCGAGATGGCCGTCATGAAGAACGGCTTGCGCCCGTAGAGGTCGGAGAGTTTGCCGTACAACGGGGTCGAGACCGTCGAGGTGATGAGGTAGGCCGTGGTGACCCAGGCCAGCACCGAGAACCCGTTGAGGTCGTCGGCGATGGTGCGGACGGACGTCGAGACGATGGTCTGATCGAGCGCCGCGAGGAACATACCCATCATCAGGCCCGACAGAATCGTCATGATCTCGCGATGCGAATACTCGCCGGACGCGGGGGTCACTTCAGGCTCGGTTACCATCTCTTTGACGCACCTTTACGTAGCATTTGCTTGTGTCCTACAACGATATTGGGACACCAGCATGCGCGCAGAATGCCGTCGGTGCAAAGAGTTATTTGCGCCGGATCCGGTCCCGCACCTCACGCATCGTGTGCGGATGAATTCCCTCGGCCGCGAGAACTCGTCTGGTCTTGCGGCGCGTGAGCAGAACTCCGGTGATCGCGATGATCCACACCGGGAACTGCACGAGCAATGCGACCCGGAAGCTGTCGAACGTGTAGCCACCCATCGCGTCGAGAATCCATCCGATCCCCGCGATCACCAACAGTGACGCCAGGAAGCCGCCGATGTTCACCATCCCCTGAGCCGTCCCCAGGTTGGCGCTCGGATTGAACGTGCGGGCGAGGTCGAAACCGATCACCGAACCGGGACCACCCACGGAGATCACCACCACGAGCAGCACCAGCAACCACAGCGGCGCAGGCCCGGGAAGCGACAGCACGATGGCCCACATCGCGGCGTTGCTGATCATGATCGCCAGCACCAGCCACGACCGCCGCATCGGGTAACGCCCGGTGAGGAGCCCGACCACGATGCCCGACACCACCGCGGCCGCCACCGACACCGTCAGCAACGCTCCGGCCGTCGACGCCGACAGGCCCTGCGCCGACGTCAGATACGGCACACCCCACAGCAACGCGAAGACCGTGATCGAGAACTGGGTGCCCATGTGCGAGAAGAAGCCGAGCCGCGTGCCGGGCCGTCGCCACACCTCGGCGATGGAGGCGAGGGTCTGTCGCAACGTCGTCGGCTCGAACACGGGAGCAGCTCCGTCGTCGGGCCGATCCCTGACGAGCGCGAGAACCAGCACGAGGGCAAGCAGCCCGAGCGCCGCTGCGCTGCCGAACGCGAACGTCCAGCCGGGTCCGTTCAACAGAATCAGGAACGGGACCGCCGAGAGCACCTGGCCGAGCTGGCCCAGCAGACCCGTCAGCTGCGAGACGATCGGTACTCGCCGGGGCGTGAACCAGCGCGGCACCAATCGCAGCACCGAGATGAAGGTGAGCGCATCGCCCACGCCGACGAACGCTCGCGCGGCCACGGCGACGGGGAGCGATTCGGTGAGCGCCAGCGTGATCTGAGCCGTCGCCATGATCAGCGCGCCCGCGGCGATCATCTTCCGCGAACCGATGCGATCCAGCAGCACCCCGGCCGGGATCTGCATCCCCGCGTACACGACCACCTGCAGCACCACGAACGACGACAGCAGGGACGGCGACACCGAGAACCGATCGGCCGCACTCAGGCCCGCGACGCCGAAGGACGTCCGATGCAGCACCCCGACGATGTAGGCGAAGACACCGATGCCCCACACCACCCACACTGTTCTCACGCGGTCACTGTCCTCACGCGGTCACTGCCTTCACGCGGTCACTGCCTTCACCGGACGATTGTGTCAACCCGCTGTGAAATGATCGGACTCGGTAGTACCCGAAGCAGGAATAAGGAGTGACGTCGTGGCCAAGCAGGTGTTGGTGCTCAACGGTCCGAATCTGAACATGCTCGGAACCAGGCAGCCCGAGGTGTACGGCCACGCCACCCTCGCCGACGTCGTCACCCTGTGCGAGAAGACCGGTGCCGAGCACGGTCTCACCGTCCGGGCCGAGCAGTCCAACCACGAGGGTCAGATCATCGACTGGATCCACGAGGCCCGCGGGGTGGCGTCGGGCATCGTCATCAATCCGGGCGGGTTGACGCATACGTCCGTGGCGCTGCGCGACGCACTCGTGATCCCGGAGGTGCCGATCATCGAGGTGCACATTTCCAACGTGCACGCCCGCGAGGAATTTCGGCATCACTCCTTCGTCTCCCCCATCGCCAGCGGCGTCATTGCCGGACTCGGGATCGACGGATACCGGTTCGCCATCCAACGACTCGCATCCCTGGTCTGACGCATCTGGGCTGACGCCGGCTCTCATCCGGCACTCAGGATCGACTGCCTAAACTGGTCGCCGTGAACACGAGCAAGAACGTCTCCAAAGACATCAAGGCCATGCAGAACGGCGACAGGAATCGTCGGACTCTCGTTCAGGTGGTCGTCGCAGTCGTTCTGATCGCGCTCGTGGCAGCGATCGCTCTCTTCATCGTCAACCGAGATTCGACGTCGGGGGATGCATCTGCCGCCGGCTCGAACGGGTCGACCGGTGCCCAGCTCACCCCCACGTCGCTGACGGACGACGGTGCCATCCGCTTCGGCAATCCCGACGCCACCACCGTCATCAGCGTCGTCGAGGACTTCCAGTGCCCGGCGTGCAAGAACTTCGAGTCCGTCAGCGGATCGACGTTGCAGCAGCTGGCCGACGCAGGCAATGTCGCCGTCGACTACCGGCCCATCTCCATTCTCGACCGGTTCTCGAACGGAACCATGTACTCGACCCGCGCGGCCGGTGCGTCGATCTGCGTCGCCGAGAACGACCGCGACAACTGGATGAACTGGCACACCGCCATGTTCGAGCAGCAGCCGTCCGAGGGCGGTACCGGACTGACCGACGACGAGCTCGTCGCGATCGCCGCCGCTGCAGGTGCCGACTCCCCCGCCGTCGCGTCGTGCATCACCGACGGCAGCTACACCGATTGGGTCACCACCCAGACACAGTCGGTCCTCGGCGAAGGCATCAACGGAACACCGAACGTGCGGGTCAACGGCACCGACATCGCCAACCCGACGCCGGAGAACATTCTCACCGCCGCCGCCGGTAGCTGAGCAGCATCCGACGACCGACATGAGAACCCGCGCTGGTGCCGCTGTCTTCACCCTGTTCAGCGCTCTCGGCTTGCTCGCAGCGCTGACGCTGACGATCGAGCGATTCAAGCTGCTCGAGGACGCGTCGTACGTCCCGTCGTGCAGCCTGAATCCCGTGCTCTCGTGCGGGTCGGTGATGGTGACGAAACAGGCTGCGCTGTTCGGTTTTCCGAACCCCATCCTCGGTATCGTCGCGTTCTCCGTTGCTCTCGTCGCCGGGGTGCTGTGGCTCGGCCGCGTCGAACTGCCGCATTGGTTCTGGCTCGGCATGAGCGGCGGCCTGCTGCTCGGTGAAGTGTTCGTACACTGGCTGATCTTCGAGAGCCTGTACGAGATCAACGCCCTGTGCCCGTACTGCATGGTGGTCTGGGCGGTGACGATGCCGTTGTTCGTGCTGGCTCTGAGCCGACTGATCGGCTCCGGACCGAACAACGGCGGCACCGTCGGCCGCCTCTTCCTCGAATGGCGGTGGACGCTGCTCGCGGTGTGGTACGCAATCGTCGTCGCGCTCATCGGAATCCGCTTCTCGGACTACTGGGCATCCCTGTTCTGACAGTTTCGCAAAACTCATGAGTCGAACGTCTGCACCGTGCATGATGGGAGCAGCACCCGAGTGAGCCTGATCACAGCCACTGGCTCGGGGAAGGTCGTTCGAGTAGCAGGAGTCGATACATGGCAGGCGATCCATTCGCAGTCATCGTTGCCGTCATCGTGTCCGCCGCCGGAGTTGTCGCCGGAACCGACGCCCCGGCTCCGATTCCCGATCAGGCGGTGAAGGATCAGGCGGCCGCGATTGCCGCCGATGCCGAGGATCAGGCGAACACGATGAGTGATCAGTGGACCGAACTCCTGGGGACCCTGCCCGAACCTGCCGCCGACATCGCCGACCGTACCCTCTCCGACGCCGCCGAGGGTATACACACCGCCGCCGAACCGATGCTCCCCGATCTGCCGACGGTGGAAGACATCGAAGCAACCGCCGCGGAGGCGGCAGGCGCAGAAGCAGCAGGCACGGATACAGGCGAGGGTTCTGCGGTACCGACCGACCCGACGGCTGCTGCCGCCCTGCCCGCCGCACTGTCGACCACGTCGACTGCCGGTTCCCCCTCTGCGCCACTGCCGTTCAGTGTGTTCTCGTCGAATGCGGTGTCCACCACCGCAGCCGCCCTCGGGGCGGGTGTCGTTCAATTCGCCGGCCGGACGTACACCGCCGCCGACATCGCCACCCAGACCGCGTTCATGGCGTCGGCCGAGGCCATTCGGCGTGCGCTGTTCCCCGGTCAACCCGCCACGTTCACCGGCATCAACGTGGGCCCGATCGGTTTGGGTGCAGTGGGAGCCATCACTGCCTTCGTGCCGTGGCTGCAGAAGGCAGGCAACATCTGCGGCGGCGTCAAGGCGACCACCATCGCGGCACTGTATGCCGCCGAGAACGGCTTTCGACACGGCCCAACCGCTCCGGTCTCGAGCACCGGCGCGCAGGGACCGGGGCAGTTCATGCCCGGCACATGGGCCACGTACGGCAAGGACTACGACGGCAACGGCGTCGCCGACGTCAACAGCATCGGTGATTCGGTGATGGCGTCGGGCACACTGCTGTGCGATATCTACGGACAGGTCGACGGGTGGAAGCGGGAGGGAAAGGTGTCCGGTGACACCTTGGATCTGACCCTGGCCGGATACAACGCAGGCGCGGGGGCTGTATTGCGATCGGGCGGCATGCCCTCGGGCACATTCGATTACGAGACGCAGACCAAGCCGTACGTCTCTCGCATCCGAGCGACCGAAGCGCAGTTCGCCGCGATCCTGACGCCCTTCGCCGGACTCGACCTCACCGGAATCGGCGGCCGATCGGTGCAGTTGGCGATGGACTACCTGGGACTGCCGTACGTATGGGGCGGCGGAAACATCAACGGGCCGTCCGGCGGTGGATTCGACTGCTCAGGCCTGACGTCGTACGCCCTGTACAAGGCCTCGGGCGGGAAAGTGACACTGCCCCGCACCTCGGAAACCCAGTGGAACGTGGGCACCGAGGTCCCGATGGAGCTCGCGCAACCGGGCGACCTGCTGTTCGGAAACTTCGGACCGGCCGGGCCGGGTCACGTGGCGATCTACATGGGCAACGGGCAGATGGTGCACGCTCCCACCACCGGAGACGTGGTGCGTGTGGCACCGGTGTTCGACGGCATGCGGGCCCGGCACATCGTCTGACAGTGCACATTCGGCCTGTCCGCGTACAGTGCCATCGTGACCAATGCACGCGTGGAACCGGCAGGCTTCGACGACGAACTTGCACCGGAGCCGCCGCCCGGTGAGGGTTTCGAGGCCAGCTGGCCGGTGCGGACCGGCGACATCGATCCGAACAACCGACTGCGGTTCGACGGCGTTGCCCGCTACCTGCAGGACATCGGCACCGACAACCTCGATGCCACACCGTTGGGCAAGACCGATCCGATGTGGATCGTGCGACGCACCGTCATCGACGTCTTCGAGCCGATCCACTTCCCGGACCGCGTCCACATGCGGCGCTGGTGTTCCTCGATGTCGACACGATGGTCCAACATGCGGGTGGCACTGACGACACCGAAGGGTGGGCGCATCGAGACCGAGGGCTTCTGGATCAACATCAGCAAGGACACCGGAATGCCGACCCGCATCAGTGACGGCGCACTGGAAATGCTGGGACGCACCACCGATCAGCACCGGTTGCGATGGAAGGCGTGGTTGACCGAGCCGGTGCAGGCCGAATCGCCGACCGACCTCGAATTTCCTTTGCGTGCAACCGATATCGATCCGTTCAACCACCTCAACAACGCTGTCTACTGGCATGCGATCGAGGAGTTGCTGGTGGACGTGCCCGAGCTGGCTGCCGCGCCGCACCGAGCCGTCATCGAATACCTGAGCCCGGTGTTGGCGAACGAGCGTGTCACTCTGCGCCACCGCTACGACGGAGGGGCGCTCACCGTCTGGTTCGTCGTCACAGGAGCATCGGGCGAGCCGACGGTGCGCACCGTGGCCAAGGTTGCCGCCAGAGCCTGACGATCGAGCTTGCCGCGCGGCGTACGCGGCAGGCTGTCCACGATGGCGAGCACCACCGGCAGGCTGGGACCCGGCAGTACGGTGCGTAGGTGCCGGCGAATCCGAGCCACCGATATCGGATCGTTCTGCGCCACAACGACTCCGGCCGCAGGTTCCTCGCCGGTTCGGTCGTGGGGCAACCCGACCACCCCGGCCTCGAGCACACCGGGAACTGCGAGCAGGGCTGCCTCGATGGGAGTCAACTCCACCGTGAGACCGGCCCGGACGATCGTCTCGCTGCCGCGGCCGCGCAAGGTCAGGCGACCGTCGTCGACTCTGCCGCGATCGCCGACCGTCATCCATCCGTTTCTGTCCGGACCGTTCGTCAGGGTCGTGTGGTCTCCCACTCGGCTCAGATAGCCGTCGAACAGCATGTCGCTGCGGACGTACAGCAGCTCGTCCCTGATCTCGATCTCGACCCCGTCGAACACCTGCCCACTGATTTCTGCGCCATCGCGTTCACTTCGGTCGTAGGACACGAAACTCAGCTCGGACGCCCCGTAGAAGTGTGTCAGCCCAGCGTTCGGCAGTACCGCCGCCAGCGCTGCCCTACCCGATTCCGCCCACCGCGCCGCAGACGAGAGCACCTCACGGACACTCGCCGATCGCACTCCCGAACGAGCGATGTCCCAGGCAATGGTCGGGACCGAATACAGATGGGTCGCAGCATCTTCGAGCGCCGCTGTCGGCTCCCGCAGGTCGACCGTCGCCCCCCGGGTCAGTCCGTGCAACGCACCGTAGAGGAAGTGCGTGTGATCGAGAGTACCGGGCGCGGACACCCGATCCCCCGGACCGAGATCGAACAGGGCATCGGAGCGATCCAGCGTCGCCGCCCATGACGCCTGGTTGCGCACGAACAACTTGGGCGGACCGGTGGTTCCGGAGGTGACGCCCACGAGCAACTCCGATTTCGGTGTGGGCATGGCGATGATTTCTGTCGGCCCGAGTGCAAGATCGCCCGGTGCGACCACGTTGCCTGCACCCCAACCATGCAACCGCCCGTGCCGACGCGGATGCGCGACAATCAGCGAGGGCCGGCACACCGCCATGGCGTCGGCGAATTCATGAGCCAACAGATGTCGATGCAGCAGAACGACACTCACCCCGGCACGCATCGCCGCGACGACGACCACCAAGGATCCGATATCCGACGTCGGCAGCACCGCGATGCGACTCGTGCCCGCCAACGAGCCCGCGGTGCGTTCCACCGCACCCCAGAATTCGCGATAGGAGATCTCCCCGGTCGCATCGACGACCGCCGCCTCGGGACTGTCGGAATGCCGCGCTATTCGGGCGGCGAGCAACTCACTCGTCATCGTCTCTTCTCACGTCATCGTCATCGACACCGCGCGCGACGAGCGCGTCTCCCATGGCGTCGGCGGTACGGAGAGCACGCACCAGGACCGGGGTTGCCAGCGCCGTCATCGACCACTGCAGTCCGCGTGCCTTACGCGCCTGCGACACCTCCTGCACGATGGACGCGAGCAGCGGGATGCACCGAATGGCGAGGGCCAGGAGCAGTCCGATGCGATCCGGATCGACGCCGAAGCGTCGGACGGGACCGAGCGCCCTGGTGACCGTATCGAGCATGTCGGTCACCCGGGTGGTGAGGGTGACCAGAGCCGCCAGAGCAACGGAGATCACCAGCACCCCACACACCACCACAGCCCGCTGCCAGGTAGTGATGATCACCTGGAACACACCGATGATCAACAGCATCCACAGCACCGGACGTAGTTGCGCCAGTGCCACTTTCGCCGGAATGCGAGCCACTGCGAACAACGCCGCGACAAGCAGCGCCACCACACCTACTTCGAGCGGAGTGCGCGCGAAGATCACCGTCGCCAGGATCGCGACGATCAGTGCCAGCAACTTCGATCCCGGGCTCATCCGGTGCAGCAGCGAGGTCCCGGGCCGGTAGAGACCGATCATCCGATCAGCTCTCGGTAGGCCGGAACGGCAGCGGCGGGAGCCCCGTCGAATGCGACACGCCCGTCGTCGATGACGATGACGCGCTCGAAGCTGTCCAACAGTGCCAGTTGGTGGGTCACGACGATGACTTGCTGATCCATCGAATCCAGAGCCTGCGCGACGACGCGACCATTGCGCAGATCGAGCAGCGTTGTCGGTTCGTCCGCAACGACCACCTCCGGCCGTCGGATGAGGACCGCGCCGATGGCGAGCAGCTGCTTCTGTCCACCCGAGAGCAGGTGCGCCGGATGGTCGCGGTGCCGATCCAGACGGAACCGGACCAGAATTTCGTCCACCCGCTCGGCCACCTCGGCCTTGCTCAGGCCGGACCTGCGCAACGAGAACGCGAGATCCTCTGCGACCGTGGGCATCACGATCTGCGAATCGGGATCGGTGAACACGAAACCGACCTTCTTGCGAACCTGCGCACCCTTCTTCGCGGCATCGACGCCGTCGACCGTGACGCGGCCGGTATCGGGCTTGATCAGACCGTTGATCATCCGGGCGAGCGTCGACTTGCCCGAGCCGTTGGATCCGATGATGCCGATGCGCCGCTCGTCGAACTCGAGGTCGATGCCGCAGAGCACCTGCCGTTCCCCGAACGAGTGCGAAATGTTCTCGAACCTGACCGTACTCATACAACCTCGCTCATGTTGCCCGCTCCACCAGCATCGCTATCCCTTGCCCGCCGCCGATGGCGCAGGCCGCCAGGCCCAATGCCGGTCCTCCGGGTTGCAGCATTCGAGATGCCAACCGTACCAGTAGAATTGCGCCCGATGCTCCCCACGGGTGCCCCATAGCGATGGCCCCACCCTCCGGACAGATAAGACCCTCGTCGAGGCCCAATTCGTCCGAGACCGCGAGCACGACCGACGCGAACGCCTCGGTGATCTCGACGGTGTCGATATCGGCGATGCGCACCCCGGTGCGGGCGAGCAGTTTCTCGATCGCCGGCACCGGACCCAGTCCCGGAAGAGCCGGGTCGGACCCTGCGACCGCGCTACCGAGGATGCGCAACGCCGGCATCCCGGCTGCGCGCTCGGCCGTGGTGACGGCCAGAATCGCTGCGCCGTCGGATATTCCGCAGGAGTTGCCCGCGGTGACGGTGCCGTCGGAGGTGAAGGTGGGGCGCAGCCTCCCGAGCCGCTGAGCGGTCATGTTGGGGCGGATACGCTCGTCGGTTGCGACGTCGTTCACGGTGACGATCTCGGCCGAGAAGTCGCAGACCGCCGCGCGCGCGAAAGACTGTGCCGCGTAGGCATCTTGGCGCTCGCGTCCGATACCGCGGATTCGCGCGAGGTCGTCCGCCGCCACGCCCATGTCCGGGTCCGCGAAGCCGGGTGGCGCGAACGGCGCTCGCGTGTAGCGGACGGGTGCTTCACCGTCGACCGCTGGCCAGAATCGCCACGGGCTGGTGCTGGCAGATTCGACGCCACCGGCCAGAATCAGTGTCTCGTCGCCGCTGCGGATGCGCGACGCGGCCTGCACGACGGCGTCGAGTCCGGATCCGCACTGCCGATCGACGGTGACACCTGGAACGTCGAGACCGAGACCCGCGAGCAGCGCCGAGACACGTGCGACGTCGCCGCCGGGACCGAGGCAGTTGCCGAGGATCACGTCGTCGATCGGGATGTCGAGTGAGCCGATCTCTGCCGCAACAGCTTTGAGCACAGGCGCGGCCAACTCGGGGGCGGTGACATCGGCGAAGCCATGCCCGGCGATACCGATTGCCGTGCGTTTCGCCGCAACGATGACGGGCGCATGCACAGCAGGGCTCATCATTGCAGGGCCGTTCCCTGCAATGCCCCTCGCGCGATCTTGCCGCTCGAGGTGCGGGGCAGTTGCTCCACCACCGTCCACCGTCGCGGTAGTGCTTCCTTGGCCATGATGGCGCGGGCGTCGGCGCGGACGAGGTCGAGGTCGCGGGTTCCGTCCAGTTCGATGACAGCAGAGACGGTTCGGCCGAGAACCGCGTGCGGTGTGCCGATCGCTGCCGCAGCTCGGACGCCGTCGAGTGCGGTCAGGATGTTCTCCACGTCCTCGGCGATCACGGTGGTTCCGCCCACGTTGATCGCTGCATCCCCGCGGCCGTGGACGAGGAGTTCGGAGCCGTTCAGTTCGGCCAGATCACCGACGCCGAACCAATCGCGCGCACCCAGTGCAGCGTACGGCGATCGAACGAGCAGGTACCCGTCCTCGGTGCGTGCTTCGACGTCACGGAGCAGTCTCAGTGACGAGTGCTCGCCCACGACTCGTGCCGCCACCAGCGACAGCTCCGCCGAGCCGTAGTACTCGACCAGCCTGATGTCCTGCGCCGAGATCGTCTGCGCGGCAGCATCGTCGAGGCCGGCGCCGGCAGCGACGGCAACCCTCGCGCGAGGCATCCGGCGGAGGACGTCACGGAGTACCGCAGGCACCGCATGAACGGCAGTGGCCTGCGCAGGATCATCGGTGATGCACGCCCCCAGCCACAGTGCATGCACCGCGGCGAACAGGTGCATCGTGGCGTGCAGCGGTCCGGTGATCAGCACGGTGTCGGTCCGTCGGATACCGGAGATGGCGGTGAACTCCGAGAAGCTGTCGACCCACGACGCGACGGTGCGAGCGAGCGGTTTCGGGCGACCGGTGGAGCCCGAGGTCGCCACCAGCAGGAACGCGTCGGGACTCTGCTCGTCGGCACGTTCCGGCCTGATGGCCGGATCCTCGACCCGCACCGCGCTGCCCTGCCTGGCCGCCGCGAACACACAGATCAACGCCTCGGGCAGATCGAGCGCCGATGCATCGTGCACCGGGAGGTGAGGCCACTGCTCGACGGCTGCGTCGAGGTCCGTGTACGTGAGCACGCGACCCGCCCGGACGATCGCGATGCCGTTGCCTCGACCTCCCAGCTCGAGGGTCACGCCTTGATCAGGCCCGGGTACGCACGGTGGACGCTCTTGGCGACGACGGTGGCGACGACGACCTTGGCGATGTCACCGGGCAGGAACGGTCCGTTGGACGTGACGGCGGCCCAGAGTCCGACATCGGTGCGCAGAACGAGCCCGATGATGCCGAATGCGTAGACGACCAGGATTCCGCCGACCGCGTTGATCAGCAGGCCGAGCACGATCGAGTACTTGGGCAGGATTCGCGCAGTGAGCAGGCCGATCAGGAATGCGGCCGGGATCCAGCCGATGAGGTACCCGACGGTGGGCCCGGCCACCGCTGCGAGGCCGGTACGCCCGCCCGCCAGCAGCGGCAGACCGATCATCGTCAGGGCGAGGAACACCAGGACCGCGGCCGTGCCCTTGCGGGGTCCGAGGATGGCACCCGACAGGATGATGCCGAGGGTCTGCAGGGTGATGGGCACACCCGAGAATCCGACCGTGATGGATCCCGGCAGGCCGAGCGCGGCGATGAGTGCTGCGAACACTGCGATCTGCGCCATGTCGCGGGCCGAGACGTTCATTCGTCCGACCTTACGGCTCGGCCGGCGAGTACTGCGGTCTACATCTGACACGGGTGGCTCCTCGAGGAGTGGGACGGTGACCTGCCCCAGAGACTTGAACGGCGTTCAAGGTAGCAGGCCAGCGGCCTGTGCCACACCGGCGCGGGTGTTCTTCAGAAGGGCGGAGGGTCGTATCGGGTGCGGTCGTACCGAACACGCGCATGGACGACACGACAGTGCTCGAGGTAGGCCCGCCTCTTCCCTGCGAGCTTCTGCCTCTCGTTTTCCTTTGCTGCACAACGAAAGTCCTCGAGTGTCGGCGGTGCACACCCGCTGTACTCGAGCTCCCAACGGGTGGGGTTCGGCCGGAGACAGCGACGTCCCGGCCGACGTACTTTTTCGACGGCGGCGGCGTCGGAGAGGCGAGGCGATCGAGAAGTCCGGCAACGAGACCGCACGTAGACCGACAGAGTTCGACCACAGAATCGCCCCTCCGGCGAGCATCACCGCCGACCACGCCCCCGAGGTCTTCGCCTGATGATGGAACACGCACACCGGCTGAAGATTGGTCACGATCGTCCAACCGCCGCGCTCGGGATCGTCGTGATCGAACGGAACCAGATGATCGATCTGGCACCGAGCCGACGGCACGTCGCAATTCGGAAACGTACAGGTGCGATACGCAGCCCGAACGAACGCGACGACGCGGGCACCGGGCCGATACGTCAGCGCCGACTGCGACGGAGCCGATTCGCCGCCATGACCGTCGGGAAAGATGCCGCGGGCACGCTCGGGCTGATCGTCAATCCATGCAAGCCACCGTGCGACGAGCCCGTCACGGACAGACTCCTCCCCCAGTATCGGATTCACGGGTAGGCAACAGTGACCATCCACGAGACGCGCGGACGGAAGCTCGGCGGCACCACGTACCCGGCCCATGCCGACGACCCGACGCGAAAGCGACGGAGCCGTCGAGAGCGGCCCGAACGGACTCGACACCGAACCAGACACATCGCCGCTGCGGACGCCGGCACGGCCGGGGCCGGAGTGCGAACGCCCGTCGGGGCGTTCCGGGGCCGGTCCGTCGGGGCTGCACGTGCTGCCACCACCGGCGAGAGGGCCACCAACGTCGGGGCTGCACGTGCTGCCTCCACCGTCCGGGCCACCATCGTCTGGACCACCGTCATCGGGGCCCTCATCGTCTGGACCACCGTCATCGGGGCCACCGCTGTCCCGGCCGTCATCGTTCGATCCGTCGTCGCCCGAATTTCTCTGTTCGGGTTTCAGCATCTCGACCAGCTCGGTGAGCAGCGCCTGCCATTTCGCGTCGGCGGCAACGAGGCGCACCACTTCGGGGTCGATAGGTGTGCCGTCGGCGAGGGTTGCGGGCTCCGAGGACAGCCCCAGCAGCGTCTCCACCGCCACCACGATCTGGAGGAGATGCCCGCGTCGAGGAGGGATATCGTCGGCAGCGCCGGCCACCGGGCAGTCGTCGCCGCGATCGCACTGACACACCAGTGAATGCTCGCCGTGCAGCAACGCCATCAGACCCGCGGCCCGCAGCGTGCCCGTCGATCGTGGGTCGCGCTTGCAGACCGTCCCGACGATCTCGACGATGAGTGCGTCCGCTTCGGCTGCTTCGAGATCGGTGATCTTCGCAATGAGCGATGCGATGCCGCCCGGACCGGTGCGGTCGATTCGCACACCGACCTCCTCGGACTTCGCGGTCTCTCGGGCAGCTGCGGCTCCGACCGGATCGGCTTTCATCCACAGCCGCCAGATCCGGTTGCGCAACGCCTGCGGACGCATTCGGCCACCCGCCGCACAGACCTCGTGCTCGATTGCCGCAATCACCTCGTCACCGGCGCGGTGCAGCACCGAGGTGATGGTGACCACCGTCGACCAGTCGAAGCTGCCGGTCACGAAACGTAAGGCGGTCAACGGCATTCGATGCAGACGCTCCGCGACATCGTGCACAACGGACGCATCGCGACGCGTTCCGGTCATCGTCACGGCGAGATCGCACAGGGCACCGCGGACGGTCTCGCCCGGATCTCCGCCGTCGGCTTCGGCTGCTTCGAGGCGCATCTCGAGCACGTCGCAGTACGCAAGCACGGTCGCCGCCCGAGCAAGGTTCTCGTTGACACTGTTGAGTGCAATGACGTCGAGAAAGCCCGCGATACAGTCGTCGACCGGCGGCGTCTGCGCCACCCCCCACCCACCGTTATCGAACATGCATTCGATAGTACGAGAGGGGTCCGACAAGAAAATCCGACGAACAACACGAGCCGTAGCGGTACAACTACAACCGTGGCCGGCTACACGATTCGCGACATCCGCCCAGGCGACGAAGAACAGCTCGGTGCAGCGCACGTGGCGATCTGGAAAGCGACGTACGCGGGAATGATGAACAGAGCCAAGCTCGATGCAATCCGCCCTCGCGACCGCATCGAACGATGGGAGCAGATCATCGCCCGCCGCGACGAGCAGTCGAGCCGCGGTGTGCGGACCCGCTGCGCCGTCGACACCAGTAGTTCACGCATCGTCGGTTTCGCCACCGGCGGACCACCACGCGACGACGATCCGCCGGCACCGACCGAACTGTGGTCACTGAACGTCGTGCCCGAGCACCACGGCACCGGAGTCGCAACAGAACTCATGGCCACCGTCGTCGACCGGGAGGCATCGACATACCTATGGGTGGCAGCGGCCAACGATCGTGCGGTGGCGTTCTACCGCAAACATCGATTCGAGCTGGACGGCACCGAGAAATTCGACCCGATCTGGGAGTGCCTCGAAGCCCGCATGGTCAGGGCTTGACCGGCGGCTCTCGTCTGGACTCGTCGGGGTCGAGTTTCTCGGGGTTCAGGACCACCTCGGCCACCACCGGAGTCGTCTCGACGGTCGCATCGCCGTACCGAACGGCCACCGTGTTCGGCAGGAACGCCTCCAGCGCACGCGGGGTGAGCCACCACAGCAGTGCCGCGAACAGGATCAGAATGTTGATCCACTGCAGAACGGTCGCCGAATTCTCGGATGGAATCACTCGATCGAACACCTGGATGTTCATCACCAGTCCGTGGACGGCGATCAACACCCACAGCCGCCGGTAGCGGTAGAACACCCAGACCGCCGCGGCACCCCAGCACAGTGCCCACAGAAATCCGCCGCCACCGAAGTACATGTAGAGAAGGCCTCGCATCGTGGCCGACAACGCCATGATCGCCCAGATCGGGAGCCGGCCCACGAGCAGCAACACCGGTAGCGCCACCAGAATCGGCTCCTCGCGTAGACCCACTGCGAGCGCAGAAACCACAGCGAGCCAATCGGATTCGACCGAGGCCGGAACCGAGAAGCTGAATCGGACGATGTCCATGCGAGACAAGACGAGCAGCGCAGCAGACGCGGCACCGATCGCCGCGCACCAGGTGAGCGCGGCCTCGAGCGCGGTGCCACTGCGGGCAGGCCACACCGCAGGCAGCTTCCGACGCCGAACGAGACAGACGACGGCGATCGCCACGGCACCGACCGTCACCTGCGCCGCACCCACCGCCAGATCGGCCCACTGGTCCCCCATGGACAGCGTCGGTGCCGGCGCGTCGGGTTCACGGAAGCGCCACAGAGCACCCATCAGGCTCACCGAGTAGACGACGACCCAACCGGCGACCAGACCCAGGACCATCGCCGCGGTGCCGGCAGCGGTCAGACCACGCCGAGGCGAGCGAGCGAGTTCCGCGCCGACACCGGTCGTCACCAGGTCACCACCATTCCGCTCGATACAGATCGCCGAACAGCTTGTTTATCACGCCTGGGCCGAGAATTCAGTACCGTCCTTGCGATACGCGAACCGGCGGGGCCCGCTCACGGTCGAGTGTCACGCTCGGATGGGTCGCTCGATTCCTTGCTGCCGACGATGTCATCTCGCAGTTCCGCGAGCAGGCCCTTCTTCGGGGTGCCGCGACGCGATTCCCACACGTCCACCGTTGCGAGTACCACCAGAACACAGCCGATCGGGCCGCCCTGGAACCAGAACACGTGCAGGTCCCAGAAGAACAGCGCCAGCACAGCGCCGGCGACGATCATGACGATGCTGCGCGCATCTCGTGCTTTCATCGTGTTTCCTCTCGTCGATTCAGACCAGGTTCAATTCGATCGCCGCATTCGCGGCCAGCAGTGCGCCCACCACGAGCAACACCGTCGCCGACACGTCCCCACTCCAGCGATCCACGCGCCGGAGCAGAGTTGATGCGATCGACGAAACACGCTCCTGCGCAACCACTCTGGCAGCGAGCAGGACGAGGGCAGGTGAGAGTGTCACGAGCACGTACGCCGCGAGCAGCAGCGACGAGAACCCCCACCCGAGTCCGGCATCACGTACCGCGTCGATCGCTGCGAAGTAGGGCAGCATCGTCGCCACCTCCACCGCGCCCACCGCGACCGCGAGCAGGACCACCCCGCGAACACTCCCCGGGGGCCGCGTCCACCAGGCATTGCTCGGGGCTCGCCGCCGACGGTCACAGAGCAGGCCCACGACAAGAACCACAAGACCCACCGCCAACCGAATCCGCGCGTCGCCGGGAATCGCCACGCTCGAGCCATCGGTGGCCGCCCATACTGCGATGCCCACCCCGAGGTACAGCAGCCCCACCACACCCAGGTGGAGCAGAACGGCACGCGCCCGGAACGACGGCCGCAGCATCATCCACAGCGGAACCGCAAGAGTCCCGACGCCGATGCTGTCCACCAGCGCGAGTCCGGTCAGCTGTATTGACACAGCTGTACCGTAACAGGATTTCAGTACAAGTGTGTGAAAACGATTTGCTCGTGCTAGAACAGACCGATGCCGAAGATCGTCGACCACGATGCGCGCCGGGCGGAGATCGTCGCCGCCGTATGGCGCGTCATCGAACGAGCAGGAATGGACGGGGCGACGGTACGCAGCGTCGCCGCCGAAGCCGGCGTGTCCCCCGGATCACTGCGGTACTACTTCTCCGACCAAGGAGAACTCGTCCTGTTCGCGGCCGAGGCCATGACGCAACGCGTCGTAACGCGGCTGGAGGCCCACTCCACCGAGGGCGACGGCCTGGCGCGAGCTATCCGCGTCCTCGAAGAAATGCTGCCACTCGACGAGGACCGCCGCGCCGAGGCGTCGGTGTGGCTCGAAGCGATCGTGCGCGCCAGAGTCGACGAACGACTCTCCACCCTCAAGACGGCCGGGTGGTTCGGCAGCCGGTATCTGTGCCGACTCGCGTGGGCACACCTGCACGACCTCGATCGACCGAACTCCCCCGCCTTCACCTTCGACACCGCCACAGACGAACGCGCGGCTGCCGAACTGCACGCCTTCGTCGACGGACTGACGTTGCAGGCAGTGACATATCCCGAGCAACTCGCGACCGAAGAGGTCCGTCGAATGCTGCGGGACCACCTGAAGACGCGGCTCTAGGCCCTCTTCGCAGCCGCGACGAATCCGGCCCGATCCGTTACTCGAGGTAACGTCGATGGGATGCATGTGTCCGACCGCCTCACCGACCACGTTCCCCAGCGCTGGCTCGAGCCCCTCGTCAAGCACGCCGAGGCCCTCAAGTTCCTCATCGTCGGAGCGATCACCTTCGTCGTCACCGTCGTACTGTTCTTCGGCCTGAAGTGGACGATCCTGCAGGACAAGCCGGTGACAGCGAACGTTCTGGCCGTGCTGATCGCGACGATCGTGTCGTACATCCTCAACCGGGAATGGTCGTTCACAGCACGCGGCGGACGACGTCGCCACCACGAGGCAGCGCTGTTCTTCGCCGTCGCCGGAACTGGCCTGGCAATCAACCAGCTACCGCTGTGGGTGTCGAGTTACATGCTGGATCTGCGGTCGCCGAACGTGTCCTTCCTCACCGAGAACATCGCCGACTTCGTCAGCGGGTCCATCATCGGCACGTTGCTGGCAACCGCTTTCCGATGGTGGGCGATGCGCAAGTTCGTCTTCCCGGAGCAGGTGGACGTTCTTCCCGATACCGCCGCCCTGACCGTTTACGGTGGACGGCATGGCGACCACTAGGACCCTCGTGCTGATGAGGCACGGCAAATCCGGCTACCCCGACGGAGTACCGGATCACGAACGCCCCCTGGCCGCCCGCGGCCAACGCGAGGCGGCGCTCGCGGGAGCCTGGATCGGCGAGCACGTCGGCACAGTCGACGCAGTGCTGTGCTCGACGGCTCTGCGCACCCGCGAGACCCTGGCTGCTACCGGTCTCGGCGACTTACCCACCCGCTTCGAGCGAGACATCTACGGCGGATCCGCCGACGAGATCATCGACGAGATCCGGTTGGCCGACACCTACTTCGACGACGTGACGGTATCGACCTTGCTGGTCGTCGGGCACGAACCCGGAATCCCCTGGACCGCACTCGAACTGGCGGCCGACGACGACACCGACCTGGCCCGCGAGGTTCGACACCGCTTTCCCACCTCGGCCATCGCAGTGCTGACCACCGAGGCGTCCTGGGCAGAGCTGGCCGCAGGCTCGGCAACCATCACAGAGTTCTGCATCCCGCGCGCCGATCAGTGATCAGTGTTGGTCGGTAGTCAGCGGTTCCTGAGGTAGAGGTAGCCGGCCCCGCCTGCCGCGATCAGCAGAATCAACGCGGCGGGGAACCCGAGCAGCCACCACACCACTGCCAGCACAACCAACGCGGGCGCGGCGGCGATCAATGCGATGCCGGGGTTCTCGCGCACCGTCTCCAACGCGGACTGTGCGTGCACTCTGTCGATCTTCTTGCCTGCCATGACGGACTCCCTGTCGCCTGCGTGTCCTGTATGCGTAATTCCACAGTAGCGCGTTCGGCTACGACTTTCGGTGGAGCGCCGCGTCGTACCTTCGGCCGAACCACCAGGTACGACGCCTCCGCGGGGGTATCGCAGCGGCGTCCGCTGCGGTGAGATCGGGTCCATGAACAATCCGATTCTGCTGACGATCGCGATCTGCGAGGTCGGCTTCTGGGTTCTGGTGATCGGTGGCCTGTGCCTGCGTTACGTGGCACGCATGCGACGCGCCAGCACCGTCACCCTGGCTCTGCTCCCGGTCCTCGATGTCGTCCTCGTCGCCGCGGTGGCACTCGACCTGCACCGCGGCGGCGACGTCGAATTCGCGCATCGCCTCGCGGGGATCTACCTCGGCTGGACGGTCGTGTTCGCGCACTCCACCGTGGCCTGGCTCGATGTACGCTTCGCGCACCGATTCGCCGGCGGACCCGCACCGGTCAAGCCCCCGAAGACCGGCCCGCGGGCCTACCGCAACGAGATTCGGGGATTCGTGAAATGGCTGTGCGCCGCCGCCATCGCGCTGGTGATCACCTACGCATTGGCCTACACCGTGGCAGACTCGGAGCAGGCAGCAGCGCTGAAGACCGTGATCCAGCCACTGGGCGTCATCACGTTCTTCTGGTTCGTCACCGGACCGCTGTGGGTGCTGGGTTCCAAAACTGCGGGTACGAAGAGCTCGAGCTCGAAAGATGCGGCAGGAGAACGGAGTCGACTCTGATGCTGGGTGGTGCTCGGGTGCCGGCTGGTTCCAGGATGCTGCGCAGGTTCAGACCCGCGTGGCGGCCGCGCAATCCCGTGGTACTGCCGATCGAGATGCTCCTGGCCACTCTCTTCTACGCCGGATTCCAACTCTCCACCGGCACGGTCGGTGACACCCGGGACGAACTGGTCAGCAGCCCACCCCTGATCGCGGTGAGTGTCGTTGCCCTGCTGGCGATGACCGCGGTGACGTGCGTGCGCCGATCCTTTCCCGTCACGGCATACCTGTCGGTGGTGGCGATCAGCGTCGCGCTCATTCTCGTCCTGCCGGACCGGACTCTCGGGTTCACCCCGCTGTACTGGTTCGCCATCGTCGCCTTGGCAATTCGGGTGACCGGGCCACGCCTGTTCGCCCCCATCGCCGTCGGGCTGATTCTCGAAATCGCAGTCAGCGTCGACACCCGCCTGTCCTACCCGGATGCCGCGGCCGGCCCCGGTGGCACGATCGGCGTGGTCGCCGAACAGATCGCGAACCTCGCCATCAACTACACGGTGCTCATCGCACTGGGCAAGTACATCGCACGAAACCGCGCGCAGGAACTCGAGAGCGAGGCCGCCCTGGGCCGAGCCGAACTCGAACACCGGCAACAGCTGAACGCAGCCCTGGACAACGAACGAAGAGCCATGGCACGCGAACTACACGACGTCGCAGCCCACCACCTGACCGGCATGCTCATCCAAGCCAAGGCAACCAAGACACTCATCACGAGCAACCCCGAGCAGGCACGCGAACTACTCACCGGCGCAATCGAACACGGCCAACGGACCCTCGACAGCCTACGCCAGATCGTCGGCATACTGCGCCCGAGCGAGACGAACGACAGCGCTCCGCAGCCGATGATCGCCGACCTTCCCGAACTGATCGAGCAGTCACGAATGTCGTTCGGGCGCATCGACACGAGCATCCTCGCAGACAGCGACGACACCGACAGCGCGGTGCAGTTGACGTGCTATCGCGTCGTTCAGGAATCGCTGTCCAACGCCCGACGCCATGCGCCGAACTGCGATGTCTACGTCGAGGTATCCGACCTACACTCGGCCATCGAGGTGACCGTCACCAACACGCTCACGCCGGACAGCTCCGAGCTGCGCGAGTCCTCGGGTCAGGGGTTCGGCATCCCCGGAATGCGTGAGCGGACCGCACTACTCGGCGGCACCCTCGATGCAGGATCGTCCGACGACCGAACGACGTGGACCGTGCGTGCTCGACTACCTGTCGGCGGAAAGATCTCTCGACCACAGGAGATGCCGGCATGATCACCGTCCTCATCGCGGACGATCAGCCCGTGGTTCGGCAGGGATTCGAGCTGTTCCTCGCCGGCCATCCCGATATCGAGGTCGTCGGGCACGCGAGCTCGGGAAGGCATGCCGTGCAGCAGGTGTCGGCACTGCGACCGGACGTCGTACTGATGGACATCAGGATGCCGAACGGCGACGGACTGACCGCAACGCGCGAGATACTGGCACAGTTCGAGAGCGTTCGCGTCATCGTCGTCACCACGTTCGACCTCGACGAGTACGTGTTCGCAGCTCTCGACAGCGGAGCGTCCGGCTTCCTGCTCAAGGACGCCGACCCCGACGAACTCGCCGACGCGGTGGTCACCGTCGCCGACGGCGGAGCGGTGCTCTCTCCACGACTGACCCCGCGCTTGATGACAGAGTTCGCTCGCCGGGGCAGGCCCAGTCGAACCACTCCCGTTGCACCTCAACACGACCTGAGTCTGCGCGAAATGGAAGTGGTTCGACTACTTGCGGAGGGACTGGGCAACAACGAGATCGCCCGTTCACTGCAGGTCGAACAGAGCACCGTCAAGACCCACATCGGCAACATCTGCCGCAAACTCGAGGTCAATACCCGAGTGCACGTGGTGATCTGGGCCTACCGCAACGGCATCGCGACCTAGGTCTTCACAACTAGGCCGCTCTGCGCTCGTCTTCGTCGGCAGTGTCGCTGGTGTGCTCCTCGAGCGAAGCGAAATGGTCGGTGTACTGGAAGTGCGGTCGCTTGTCGCCGATGTACGAGGTCATCCACGACACCACCGCAACGTAGCGGTTCCGGAAGCCGACCAGGTACATCAGGTGCACCGCGAGCCACATGATCCACGCGATCGGTCCCGACATATCGACCTTGCCGAACAGTCGTGCCACCGCGCTGAAGCGGCCGACGATCGACATGCTGCCCTTGTCGGTGTACTCGAACGGCGTTCCCGCGTCGACCTTTCCGATGATCATCTTCGCAACGTGCCTGCCCTGCTGCATCGCCACCGGCGACTGACCGGGCAACTTGTTCAGCGACGTCACGTCGCCGATCGCGTAGATGTCCTTCGCCGAACCGACCGTCAGGTCGTCGTGCACGAGAAGCCGTCCGGCACGGTCGGTCTCACACCCGGTCCGCTCGGCGACGGTGGCCGCCAGATCACTGGCCTGCACGCCCGCCGACCAGATGACCGTCTTGGCGGCGAACGTCCTCGACGTCTTGGTGTCCACGTCCTGCACCGTCACCACGTCGTCGGCAATATCGGTGACCATGGCACCGGTGACGACGTCGACGCCCGACTTCTCGAGCTTCGTACGGGCGTACGCGCTGAGCTTGCCGCCGAACGCCGGCAGCACTTCCTTGACACCGTCGACGAGGGTCACCGTGACGTCGTCGGGATCGATGTCCGGGAACGAGCCGGCGAAGTAGCGGTGCGCGAGATCTCTGATCTGACCTGCGAGCTCGACACCCGTCGCGCCTGCACCGACGACGACGAAGCTCAACAGTTCCTTGCGAGCAGCCGAATCGATTGTCAGGTGCGCGGATTCGTAGCAGCTCAGAATCTGCTCACGCAGAGCGATCGCGTCGTCGACGGTCTTGAGCGCGAACGTGCGGTCCTTGAACTCGTCGCGACCGAAATACGCCTGCGTGGCTCCCGTGGCGACGATGAGACGACCGAAGCCGATGGTGTGGCTCTGCCCGGCACCGATGTAGGTGACCTGGTGCGCCTCGGGATCGACATCGACGACGCGTCCGAGACGCACGTCGGCCGACTCGTACTGCGCGAGAATGCGCCTGATCGGCGGGGCGATCTCGCCCGTCGAGAGCATTCCGGTTGCGGCCTGGTAGAGCAGCGGCTGAAAGAGGTGTTCGGTGGTGCTGGAGATCAGCGAGAACGTCACACCGGCCTTGCCCAGAGACTTGGCGGCGGCCAATGCTCCGAATCCCGATCCCACGATGACGACGTCGTACGTTTGCACAGCACTTTCCTTTTCGGCTCGAGTCTTTTCCTCTACGAAGAACTACCTCCATGAAACTCCGACCGCGATGCTCTATCAACGCGGAAGTTGAAATAGCATCTATGAGCAGAACTCATGATTGAATGGCCGCATGGAACTGCGGCAGCTGAAATACTTCCTCGCGGTCGGGGAGGAACTGAACTTCTCCCGCGCTGCCGAACGCTGCTACGTCTCGCAATCGGCGATCAGCCTGCAGATCTCCAAGCTGGAACGAGAAATCGGTGAGCCCCTGTTCGAGCGAACCTCTCGTACCGTCCGATTGACCGTTGTCGGAGCACAATTGGTGTCCATCGCCCGGCACATGGTGGAGCTGGAGCAAGCCGCCCTGGCGCTGACGACGCGCAAACGTAATCAGCTGCGCCTGACCGGAAACATGACCTTCGCAGCCAACGCCATCTCCGCCATCGTCGCGGTACGCGAGCGCCATCCCGACGCCGAGATCGACTTCGTCCTGAAACGATTCGCAGAACAGATCGAAGCGGTGACGTCCGGCGACTGCCAGGTGGCGTTGATCCGCGGCAGCGTCGAACGCTCCGGTCTGCACGTCACCGAGCTGTGGACCGAAGACCTCGTCGTCGTCCTCCCCGAGGGGCATCCTCTGGCGGGTGAGAGCAACCCGAGTCTGAGTCAGCTCGCCGGCTACCCCCTGCTACTTCCCAAACGGAGCGAGCAGATCCTGCTGCACCGGGTGATCGAGCGTGAGATGAAACGGAGCGGACTGCCACTGAGCTTCGGACCGCCCGTGGCGTCCGATCACACCGCGAGCGCCGAACTCCTCAAGAACCCACAATGCTGGTCCATCCTGTACGCCAGCACCGCCGACAGCACCCCCAAGACCGGCCTGGTCTTCCGCACCGAGGCCGACCGCAGGCTGCGACTACCGGTATCGGCAGTGGTCGACGCGACCGTGCCCATCACCGACATTCAACGCGACCTGGTGGCCGCCCTGGCAGCGACGGCACCGGTTCAACCCGCCACCCCTGCGAGCTGAGCGAACGCGGCATCGGCGTCGAACAATTCGGCGCGATCGTACGTCGACGTCGACGCCATGATCTCGTTCGCGCGGGTGCGCTCGACCACCTCCTCCAGCCGCGGACGGACCTGCCCTGCCGTGCCGAGGATGCTCGACGCCAACGACGCCTCGATTCGGTTCCGCGTCTGCGGCGTCCACTGTGATTCATCGATCCCCGACGCCGGTTGCAGAGCCGGGAACTCACCCTCACGTCTGGATCTGGCCATCGCCCACGCCTCCGGGACGGCGAGCCTGCGGGCATCGGCGGTGTCCGCTGCGATGGTGACGTCCAACGAAACGATGACGTACGGTGAGGGATTCGACGGCGAGGGACGAAAATACTTGCGGTAGAGCGCCAATGGATCGTCCTGATGCACTATCGGTCCGCCGACGACGACCGGAAGCCCGGCGCGAGCGGCAACCTCGAGACCGGCTCCCGTCGCGAGTACGAACACCGGCGGAGACGGGACAGCGGGCCGGGCCGTCACCGAACCCGAACCGTCCAGATACGAACGCAATTCGGCGATGTCGGTCTCGAACGTGTCGGTCCGCTCACTGCGCAATGCTGCCCGAACCGGCTCGGTGAAACCGAGGGAGCGGCCGACACCGAGGTCGATCCGTCCGGGAAAGAGGGACTCCAACATCAGGAATTGCTCGGCCACGACCAGCGGCTGATGATTGGGCAGCATCACCCCGCCGGATCCGACGCGAATGCGCGAGGTGCGCGACGCCACCGCCGCGGCGAGAACCGCCGGTGCGCCCGACGCGATACCGGGAACGCCGTGATGCTCGGCCACCCAGAACCGGTGCAACCCGATCTCCTCGGCATGCACTGCTCGTTCGACGGTATGCCGCAGCGCCGAGCCGTCGTCGAAACCGGATCGCGTGCGGGATCTGTCGAGCAGTGAGAAGAACACGGATATCTCAACCGACGAGGCGTCGGGCATATTTCTCGAAGTGTTCGTTCACCGCGGACCGAACATGTCCGCAATGGCGCTCATCATTGCTCCATGAACCTCACCATGAAGCTCGAACTCGTCACCCTCGCCGTCACCGACGTGGACCGCGCCAAGGACTTCTACGTCTCGATCGGCTTCGTCGCCGACCACGATGCTCGCCCCTGGGACGGTATCCGGTACGTCCAACTCACTCCCCCGGGCTCGGCCTGCTCCATCGCGATCGGCGAGGGCATCACCGACGCCGAACCGGGCAAAGGAGCCGGGATCCTGTTGGTCGTGGACAACGTCCAGGAGGCCTACGAGCACCTCACCGCAGCCGGCCTGACCATCGATCCACCCAAGGACGAGGGCTGGGGCACGTTCGTGTATTTCGCCGACCCCGACGGCAACACGTGGTCGGTGCAGCAGTTGCCCGCGCAGCCCTGAACCCAGTGCCGGAGTTACTGGTGCCGGAACTGCAGCCGGGCCAGGATGCCGCGGTGGTCGGAGCCGGGAATCTCTATGGCCTCGACCGAGCGAACCGCCATGTCCGCCACCAGAACATGGTCGATGGCGATGACGGGTGGGTACCAGGTGTGCGCCGGGTACGTCCTGAGCATCCCGGCTCCGCTCGCCACCGCGGCATCGACGAACCGACCGTCCTGCATATCTCGGTACCGCCGATGATCCTGCGTCGCGTTGAAGTCGCCCGCCACCACCACGGGACCGTCGTCGACGGGGATCTTGGCCAGCAGCTGGCGCAACAGCCCCAACTCACGTACCCACTCGGACGGCTCCCGCGGCCACGGCGGCACCGGATGGACTGCGAACACCAGCGGCCGGCCCGGCATCTCCACCCGCGCGGAGAGCAGCTCTGTCACGAAACCGTCGTGACGCTGCTCGTCGACCAGCGGGAAGCGACTGTAGATTCCGGTGCCCTCGCCGCCGGAAGCAGCGCTGACGTGCGCGTACGGCAACGAGCCGGACAGCACCGGGCGGAGGCGGGCGTCGGCCTCCGGCGTCAGTTCGACGAGAGTGAGCACGTCGGGTCGGTGCCGCTCGACCAGCGCGACCAACGCGTCGGGATCGGCCTGACCCAACCAGATGTTGGCATGCAACATCGTCAGCTCCGACTCCGCCGCCGTCCGGGAGCGGTGCCTGTACAGAGGAATCTGTGTGGCGGCGGCGCCCACCGATACAACCGCGCCCGCCGCCAGCCCCCACCAACCGAACGCCACGGCCGCGAGAACAGTGCCCGGCACCACGGCGAGCATGAGGACATGTGCCAAAGCACCGAAGACGAGCATCGCCTGCCCACGGGCGTCGACACGGTGCGCTGCGATGCCCACGACCGCTGCCAAGAGCAGTAACAGAGCCACCGATGCCGAAACCATGAGCGGAGTGTGACAGGCAAACCTGAGGCCGAGCTGGGAGCCGTCCCTATATCCGACCGAAGTGTTCGCTTTCTTACAGCAAACACGACACAATCGAGAGCGCTGTCCGCACGTACTAGGGGGAAGTTTTCCGTGAATCGAAGGCAACTGCTGCGTTTGGCCGCTGCCGGAATGCTCGGCGCTGCCGCCGCTCCGGTCCTGGGCTCCGCCGGGGCACCGGGTTCTTCCACAGCAGGCGCACTCCCCATCGGTGCCGAACGAATCCGATCACTGGTCCCCGAGCTGTTCGCCGATCCCCCGCGCCCACCGGACCACTCTCCCGTCCTCGTCATCGGCTCCGGATTCGGTGCCAGCGCTGCCGCCCTTCGTATGGCACAGGCCGGCACCCAGGTCACCGTCCTCGAACGTGGACTGCGCTGGCCACGTGACCCGTGGCGCGAGATCTTCACCGCCGACATGACCGCCGACGGACGCGGACTGTGGCAGCAGACCTCGTTCACCAACATCACCGGAATGCCCGTCGGACCGGTAGACCTGTTCGGCGGCGTACTCGACACCACCCGGTACGAGAACCTCTCGGTCTGGCGCGGCGCTGCCGTCGGCGGTGGCTCGATCGTCTACACCGGCGTCACCATCGCCCCCGACAAGAAGTTCTTCGACGCCTCCTTCGGCGGACGCCTGAACTACGACGAGATGGCCGCCACCTGGTACCCGAAGGCGCGCTCGATGCTCCGGCCGTCGCCGATGCCCGAGGACGTCTACAACAGCCCGAACTTCTCGCACTCGCGCACCTGGGACGACCACGCCCGGCGGGCCGGGTTCACCCCACAGGCAGTGGACGGCAACTGGAACTGGAACGTCGTCCGCGACGAGCTCGCCGGACGCTCGCGGCCGTCCGCGACCGTCGGCGCGAGCACCTTCGGCAACTCCAACGGTGCCAAGCACGACCTGACGCAGAACTACATCCCCCAGGCCGAGGCCACCGGCCGCGCGACGGTGTGCCACAGCCACCGCGTCGCAGCGATCGGCACCGAATCCGGCGACCGCTACCGCGTCGAGATCGAACGCCTCGACCCGTTCGGCAACATCGTCGAGACACGCACCGTCACCTGCGACACGCTCGTCCTCGGAGCCGGATCCATCGGCACCACCGAACTGCTGATGCGCGCCCGCACCACCGGAGCACTGCCGAACCTCAACGAATTCGTCGGCACCGGCTGGGGCACCAACGGCGACGCGTCGATGACACGGTCGCTCGGGCCGATGTCCGCCGGACCGCAAGGTGCGCCCTGCGCATCCCGCATCGTCGACGACTCCTCACTGCCACTGACCGTCGAAAACTGGTACGTGCCAGGCGTTCCCGTGAACCTCGGATTCATCGGCTCACTCGGCATGACCATCGACCCACTGCGCGGAAACTTCGGATTCGATTCCGCCACAGACCGATTGACGCTGAATTGGCCGAAGGGCGGCAGCCGGGACACCGTCGAAGCCCTACGCGCAGTACAGAATCGGATGGCCCAGGCCGGCGGAACCATCGTCGCGGCCGAACCGTTCACCCGCGACGTCGACGACACCTTCACCGCCCACCCCCTCGGCGGCGCGGTGCTGGGCGACGTCACCGACGGCTACGGCCGGGTGAAGGGTCACCCCGGGCTCTACGTCGTCGACGGTGCGTTGATCCCGGGCAGCACCGGAGCCGCGAACCCGTCGCTGACCATCACCGCACTCGCCGAACGCAACGTCGCACAGATCATCGCCGACGGTCGCTGACCGGCCGACATGTGGGTAGACCCGCGCTCAGCGGGTAACCCACAGGTATGCCCGTCAACGATCCGACCGAACGCACCATCGCCGACCGCGACGCCGAAAAGCGCTGGAACGACCCCGTCGGCTTTCGCAGAGCGGCCGGATACTGTGCGGCCGTGGTGGCGGTGGCTGCGGCACTGACCGCGCTGTTCCTGGTCGTCGACCGCACGAATCCCGTGTTGGCCGCGTCGGTGCCCGCAGTGTGCTTCCTCGGCGGCATCGGAGCTCTGACGTTGGGATACAGGTCCTACCGTGCCGGTGGCACGTGGCCGATCTGGCAGGGCGCGGCATGGTTGCTGTTCACCGTGATGCTGCTCGGTCTGGCGATGCCGATGTTCGCGATCCGTCAATGACCGGCGTCAGCCCAGCTGAATCTCGGGGCGGCCTTCGGGGACGGTGACCGTTGCTGCGGTTCGTACCGATGCGCCCGGTGTGGAGACGCGATCGAGAACCCTGACCTCCGAATGCCATTCGGTGTTCGTCAGCGTGCTACGGAGATAGCCGCGCCGAGCATTTCCGTACTTGACGTGCGGAGAACCTTCGGCGATGGCCGCACCGGCCGAGTCGACATCGGCACCGTCCTTACCCGACGCGATCGAGGTGGTCGCGATCTCCACACCTTGGATCGGCGACGCCTGATCCTGGTAGTCGCGGCGCAGTTCGGAGACGATCGTGCGATGAATGTCGCCGACGATCGACGCGACGTTCTTCGTGCCGCGATCCCTGACCCCGTCCAGAATTCGGTGCCGAGACGCCTCGTATCCGCTCCACGGGTCCATCCCGACCTTGCGATCGCTGCCGAGCCCACGGGCCAGGTCCGAGATGACCGTCTGGTGCGCCAGGAAGTTCCACCTCGACGGTGATCCGAAACCGTCGAGTATCCACTTCTCCTGCGCCGCACCGGTGATCGTGCGCGACGGATCTGCCGTCTCGGCGTCCTGCGCATGCTCGCCGTCGCCGTGCGCCTGATCGCTGCGGTACTGCCGCGTGTCCAGTACCGAGAAGTCCACCAGATCTCCGAACGAGAACCGGCGATAGACCGTCATGTCCGGTCCGACGGGCTTCAGATTCGCCCGAACCGGAGTGTTCTCCCACCACGCCTTGAACGCATCGGCTCTGCGCAACAAGAACTCTCGCGGATCGTCGTCGTCCTGGCTGATCTGCGAGGCCCAGTTGTTGTCCACCTCGTGATCGTCGAACGTCGAGACGAACGGTGCCGACGCGTGGGCCGCAGCAAGATTCTCGTCCGCCTTGTACAGCGCATATCGGTCGCGATAGTCGCTGAGCACCATGGTTTCTCGGGCAGCGGATTCGGTGCGCGGCTCGCCGTGCCTGGCACCCTCGTCCTTGATCGCGTACTCGTAGATGTAGTCGCCCAGAAAGAACACCACATCGAGATTCGACGCGGCCAAGTCCTGGTACGCACCGAAGTAGCCGTCCTCCCACTTCTGGCACGACGCCCACGCGAAGTCGAGCTTGCTCAACGGTTGACCCAGTGCCGGTGCAGTTTTGGTGCGGCCCACCGGGCTGGCATGCGGCCCGACGAGGAAGCGATAGAAGTACTCGCGAGCTGGCTCGAGACCTCGGACGTCGACGTGAATCGACCAGCCGTCGAACTCGGTGGCCAGCTCGATACCTTCGCGGGTGATGCTTGCGAATCGCTCGTCCGCCGAGATCTGCCACCGCACCGGCACCACGCCGGGAGTCATCCCACCCAGTGGCGCGAAGGGATCGGTGGCGAGTCTGGTCCACAGCACCACCGAATCGGGCAGTGGGTCACCGGACGCCACGCCGAGGCGGAACGGGTAGTCCGGGGTCACCACGGACTGCGCACCTGCCGTCGCCGTGGTTCCCGCGAGTTCGGGAGTGAACGCCAGCGCCCCCACCAGCGCACTCCATGTCAGGAACTGTCGACGCGTGGCCCCAGCACGCACAGAGATGTCCTGCCCGAACCGTATCTCGTTACCCCGTCTCACCATCCTTCGAGGCTCTCGCGCCCGAGCGAACTGTGCCCGTCATCGATCGAACGGGCAAGTGAACACGACGTTGTCATTCGATTCAGGACCGAAGTCGTCCGCGACCTCGGCCACACTCGAGCGCATGACGAACATCGACCGCACCGGCTCCCAAATCGACCACCTCAACATCGGCGTCACCGATCTCACCGCCAGCGCCGAGTTCTACGGTGCTGCACTCGCACCGCTGGGGATCAGCGAAATCATGCGGGTACCGCACACCCCCGAGGCCAACCAGCTCGCCATGATCGCGTTCGGCTGGGCGAACGTGAAGCCCTTCTTCTGGATCGTCGACGCACCGGGATCGGCTATCGGACCCCACACCCATCTCGCGTTCAGCGCCCCGGATCGCGCCACCGTCGACGCCTTCCACGCGGCAGCACTCTCGGCTGGAGCAGTCGAGCTCCGGCCGCCGGGACTGCAGCCGGAATACCACGCCACGTACTACGGATCCTTCGTGCGCGACCTCAACGGCATCGACCTCGAAGCCGTCTGCCACCACGAGTGAACACCTCGGAGCCACCTGATGAAGGTGTCACTGCGGCCGAGGCAGCGTCCCGTTGGTTCGCACGTGGTCGCGCAGACGAGTGAGGATCGATCCGAGAGCGTCGACCTCCTCGGTTGCCAACCCGTCGAAGAACAATCGATGCACCAGCTCGACGTGACCCGGTGCCGACGCGTCCAGAGCCGCCCGGCCCGCCTCGGTCAGAACGGCATCCGTGGCGCGGCCGTCGGTGGTCGAGACCGTCCGCTCGGTGAGTGATCACCGCACTCCTCACCGACTCCGCCGGCCTGTCCTTCTCCGTCACAGTCGAACCCGCCGTGCTGGGCGACGTCGCACGCACCTCCTGGGCACTCTCGCCACCCGACGCCCCAGCCGTCGTCACCGGCCAGGACTTCGCCGTCATCAAGGACGGCACGATCGCCGAGCTGTACACGTTCATCGACCGGAGATAGCCGGTCGAACCGTCAGGCTTGCACGACCCACACCGAATTGCCGTCGGGATCACGCAGCGCGAACATGGGCGGAACACCGTCGACTTCTTCCATGAAGTCGTCGAGATCGACTCCGCCGAGTGCACTCAGACGCTTGTGTTCGGCCGCGACGTCGGCTGTCTCGACACCGATGGATCCGCCGCCGGGCGTTCCTCCCATCGGTGGGTTGAGGGCCAGCCGCGCCGTCGATCCCGGCGGGGCCACCTCCAACCATCGGTATTCGTTTTCGGGGCCGAACCGCAGATCGCCGCGAATCTCGAAGCCGAGCACGCGCGAATAGAAGTCGAGAGCCGCGTCCTGATCTGCGACGGTGAACATGGCCACGCCGATGTTCACGATGGTGCTGGGTTCTTGGTTGGTCATGCCGTTACTGACCCGAGTGGCACGGAGAACTCACCGCGGACGCCGATACGAACTCCCCACCAGATACGACAAAGCCCCGCATCGACCGAAGTCGATGCGGGGCTTTGTCTGCAGGCTCTGTCGTCGTGAGCGGAAATTCGTAGTGGGCTACGAAGTTCTGCTCACATGCGACGGAGTCGCTCTAGCGGTATTCGTTGGAGAAACCGTAGTCGTCGAGCGGCACTGCAGCGCCGGTTCCCTGGCCGAAGCCATCCGGGCTGTAGTACTGATCGTCGTACGACGGCACCGCGTATGCCGCGGCACGCGCCTCCTCGGTCGGCTGCACCGTGATGTTCCGGTACCGGTTGATGCCGGTACCAGCCGGGATGAGCTTACCGATGATGACGTTCTCCTTGAGACCTATGAGCTTGTCGCTACGGCAGTTGATCGCCGCATCGGTCAGCACACGAGTGGTCTCCTGGAAGGACGCAGCCGACAGCCACGAGTCGGTGGCCAGCGATGCCTTGGTGATACCCATCAGGACCGGACGTCCGGCTGCGGGCTCGCCACCCTCGGAGACGACGCGACGGTTGCTCGACTCGAACCCGCTGCGCTCGGTCAGTGAACCGGGCAGGAATTCGGTGGAGCCGCTGTCGATGATCGTCACGCGACGGAGCATCTGGCGCACGATCGTCTCGATGTGCTTGTCGTGAATCGACACACCCTGCGACCGGTACACCTCCTGGACCTCGTTGACGAGGTGGATCTGCACCTGACGGGGACCCATCACACGCAGGACCTCGTGCGGATCGGCAGCACCTTCCATGAGCTGCTGGCCGACCTCGACGTGGTCACCGTCCGCCAGCAGGCGCTCGGTGCCGTCGTCGTGCTTGAAGACGCGCAGACGCTGACGCTTGGAGAGCTTGTCGTAGACAACCTCTTCGCCGCCGTCGTCCGGGACGATGGTGATCTTGTAGAAACGATCGCCGTCCTCGAGCTGGATGCGTCCCGACACGTCCGCGATCGGAGCCTTGCCCTTCGGCACACGTGCCTCGAACAGCTCCTGCACGCGAGGCAGACCACCGGTGATGTCATCTCCGGCGACACCACCCTGGTGGAAGGTACGCATGGTCAGCTGGGTTCCGGGCTCACCGATGGACTGTGCGGCAACGATACCGACGGCCTCACCGATGTCGACCAGCTTGCCGGTGGCCATCGAGCGGCCGTAGCAGGTGGCGCAGACGCCGGTTCCCGTGGTGCAGGTGAGCACCGAGCGAACCTTGACCGACGTGATGCCCGCAGCGAGCAGCGCGTCGATGGCCGGGTCACCGAGATCGTGTCCGCGAGCGACGATGACCGTGCCGTTCTCGTCGACAGCGTCGTTCGCCAACGTGCGGGCGTACGTGCTGGTCTCGACGTGAGCGTCGCGGATCATCTTGCCGTCGGCGGTCTTCTCGGCGATCGTCGTGACGATGCCGCGCTCGGTGCCACAGTCGGTTTCCCGAACGATGACATCCTGCGAGACGTCGACCAGACGACGCGTCAGGTAGCCCGAGTCGGCGGTACGAAGCGCCGTGTCGGCCAGACCCTTACGAGCACCGTGCGTGTTGATGAAGTACTCGAGGACCGTCAGGCCTTCCTTGAAGGAGGACTTGATCGGACGCGGGATGAACTCACCCTTCGGGTTGGTCACCAAGCCCTTCATGCCGGCGAGCGAGCGAACCTGAGTCATGTTTCCGGCTGCGCCGGACTTCACGATCATCGGGATCGGGTTGTCGTCGGGGAAGTGGGCCTCCATGGCCTTACCGACCTGCTCGGTCGCGTCCTGCCAGATCTTGACCAGTGCGGAGTTGCGCTCGACCTTGTCGAGTGCGCCACGCTGGTACTTCTTCTCGATCTGATCGGCCTGAGCCTCGAAGGTCTCCATGATCTGCGGCTTCTCCGGCGGCACGAGGACGTCGGAGATCGAGATGGTGACACCCGAACGCGTGGCCCAGTAGAAGCCTGCGTCCTTGAGCTTGTCGACGGTCTGCGCGACCACGATCATCGGGTAACGCTCGGCGAGATCGTTGATGATGGTCGACTGACGCTTCTTCGGCATCTGCTCGTTGACGAACGGGTAGTCCGCCGGAAGCAGCTCGTTGAACAGCACGCGTCCCAGAGTGGTCTCGGCGGTCCACGCGTCGCCGCGGTTCCAGCCCTCGGGGAACAGCTCGTTCTCGATGTCACGCGGCGGGCGCTGCGTGGTGAGACGAACCCGAATCTGCGACTGCACCGTGAGCGCTCCACGGTCGACGGCCATCTGAGCCTCGGCCGGGGAGGAGTACGCCCCGAACTCGGCCTGATCGGTCGACGCGTCGACGCGCTCGCCGACAGCACCGGCGTCGAGACGCGTCAGGTGGTACAGACCCGTCACCATGTCCAGACGCGGCATGGCGAGCGGACGGCCCGATGCCGGCGAGAGGATGTTGTTCGAGGACAGCATCAACACGCGTGCCTCGGCCTGAGCCTCGGCGGACAGCGGGAGGTGGACAGCCATCTGGTCACCGTCGAAGTCGGCGTTGAACGCCTCACACACGAGCGGGTGCAGCTGGATGGCCTTGCCCTCGACGAGCTGCGGCTCGAACGCCTGGATGCCCAACCGGTGCAGGGTGGGTGCACGGTTCAGCAGCACGGGGTGCTCGGCGATGACCTCTTCGAGAACGTCCCACACCTGCGGACGCTGACGCTCGACCATGCGCTTGGCCGACTTGATGTTCTGCGCGTGGTTCAGATCCACCAGGCGCTTCATCACGAACGGCTTGAACAGCTCGAGAGCCATCAGCTTCGGCAGACCACACTGGTGCAGCTTGAGCTGCGGGCCGACGACGATGACCGAACGGCCCGAGTAGTCGACGCGCTTGCCGAGGAGGTTCTGACGGAAACGACCCTGCTTGCCCTTGAGCAAGTCGGACAGCGACTTGAGCGGACGGTTACCCGGTCCGGTGACCGGACGTCCACGACGGCCGTTGTCGAACAGGGCGTCGACCGACTCCTGCAGCATCCGCTTCTCGTTGTTGACGATGATCTCGGGGGCACCGAGATCGATCAGACGCTTGAGGCGGTTGTTGCGGTTGATGACGCGGCGGTACAGGTCGTTGAGGTCGGACGTCGCGAAACGTCCACCGTCGAGCTGCACCATCGGACGAAGCTCCGGCGGGATGACCGGGACAGCGTCGAGAACCATGCCCATCGGCGAGTTGCGGCCGGCCTGGAACGCAGCGACGACCTTCAGACGCTTGAGCGCACGCAGCTTCTTCTGACCCTTGCCACTGCGGATGGTCTCGCGAAGAGACTCCGCCTCGGCATCGATGTCGAAGGTCTGCATGAGCTTCTGGATCGACTCGGCACCCATGGCACCGGTGAAGTACTCGCCGTACCGGTCGATGAGCTCGCGGTAGATGAGCTCGTCGACGATGAGCTGCTTGGGAGCGAGCTTGGTGAACGTGGTCCAGATCTCCTCGAGACGATCGAGCTCACGCTGCGCGCGGTCACGGAGCTGACGCATCTCACGCTCGCCACCGTCCTTGACCTTGCGGCGCACGTCGGACTTGGCACCCTCGGCTTCGAGCTCGGCGATGTCGGCTTCGAGCTTCTGCGCACGAGCCTCGAGATCGGCGTCGCGCTGATCTGCGACGGCCTTCTTCTCGACCTCCATCTCGGCCTCGAGCGTCGAGAGCTCGTTGTGACGGAGCTCGTCGTCGACCGTGGTGATGACGTAGGCAGCGAAGTAGATGATCTTCTCGAGATCCTTCGGAGCCAGGTCGAGCAGGTAGCCCAGACGCGACGGCACACCCTTGAAGTACCAGATGTGCGTGACGGGAGCCGCCAGTTCGATGTGGCCCATGCGCTCACGACGCACCTTGGCGCGAGTGACCTCGACGCCACAGCGCTCACAGATGATGCCCTTGAAGCGGACGCGCTTGTACTTGCCGCAGTAGCACTCCCAGTCCCGAGTGGGGCCGAAGATCTTCTCGCAGAAGAGGCCGTCCTTCTCGGGCTTGAGCGTGCGGTAGTTGATGGTCTCCGGCTTCTTGACCTCGCCGTAGGACCACTGACGGATGTCGTCCGCAGTGGCAAGGCCAATGCGAAGTTCATCGAAGAAGTTGACGTCGAGCACGTAACTTCCTTTCCCCGTTATGGGTGTTGTGATACCGAATCAGAAAAAGCGTGATCACCCCCGTGCCTGCAGTGACGCAGGCACGGGGATCACAGAACTACTGAGCGAGGTCGTCGACCGTGGCAGCTTCGTTGCGGGAGAGGTTGATTCCCAGGTTGGCTGCGGCACGCTCGAGGTCTTCGTCGTCACCGTCGGCCATCGTGATGGCTGCGCCGTCCGAGGACAGCACCTCCACGTTGAGGCACAGCGACTGGAGCTCCTTGAGGAGCACCTTGAAGGACTCGGGGATACCGGGCTCCGGGATGTTCTCGCCCTTGACGATCGCCTCGTACACCTTCACGCGGCCGACAACGTCGTCCGACTTGATGGTGAGAAGCTCCTGCAGCGTGTACGCGGCACCGTAGGCCTGCATGGCCCAGCACTCCATCTCACCGAAGCGCTGACCACCGAACTGTGCCTTACCACCGAGGGGCTGCTGCGTGATCATCGAGTACGGCCCGGTCGAACGAGCGTGGATCTTGTCGTCGACCAAGTGGTGCAGCTTGATGATGTACATGTAGCCCACCGACACCGGGTACGGGAACGGCTCGCCGGAGCGGCCGTCGAACAACGTGGCCTTTCCGTCGGGTCCGACCATCTGCTCGCCGTCGCGGTTGGGGATCGTGCTCTCCAGCAGGCCGGCGAGCTGATTCTCCTTGGCACCGTCGAACACCGGGGTGGCGATGTTGCTGTCGGCCGGGGCCGCCAACATCTCCTCGGGCAGACGCTCGGCCCAATCGGGCTTCGTGCCGTCCGCGGCGATCTGAACGTTCCAACCGGTCTTGCCGATCCAACCCAGGTGGGTCTCGAGGACCTGACCGATGTTCATACGTCGCGGAACACCGTGGGTGTTGAGGATGATGTCGATCGGGGTGCCGTCGGGCAGGAACGGCATGTCCTCCTGCGGGAGGATCTTGCCGATGACGCCCTTGTTGCCGTGACGGCCGGCGAGCTTGTCGCCGTCCTGGATCTTGCGCTTCTGAGCCACGTAGACGCGGACCAGCTCGTTGACGCCGGGAGGCAGATCGTCGTCGTCGTCACGCGAGAAGACGCGGATGCCGATGACCTTTCCGTTCTCGCCGTGCGGAACCTTGAGCGAGGTGTCGCGAACTTCGCGAGCCTTCTCACCGAAGATGGCGCGCAGCAGGCGCTCTTCGGGGGTCAGCTCGGTCTCGCCCTTCGGCGTGACCTTTCCGACCAGCACGTCGCCGTCACGAACCTCGGCACCGATCCGGATGATGCCGCGCTCGTCGAGGTCTGCGAGGACCTCGTCGGAGACGTTCGGGATGTCGCGAGTGATCTCCTCGGCACCGAGCTTGGTGTCGCGAGCATCGATCTCGTGCTCCTCGATGTGGATCGAGGTGAGAACGTCCTCTTCCACGAGGCGCTGCGACAGGATGATCGCGTCCTCGTAGTTGTGGCCCTCCCACGGCATGATCGCCAGCAGCAGGTTCTTGCCGAGTGCCATCTCACCGTTCTCGGTGCAGGGGCCGTCGGCGAGGACCTGGCCGGACTCGACGCGCTGACCCTCGTCCACGATCGGACGCTGGTTGGCGCACGTGCCCTGGTTGGAGCGCGCGAACTTGCGCATCCGGTAGGTCTTACGCGATCCGTCGTCGGCCATGACCGTGACGTAGTCGGCGGAGACCTCTTCGACGACACCGGTCTTCTCGGTGATGACGACGTCACCGGCATCGACGGCTGCACGCAGCTCCATGCCGGTTCCGACGATCGGCGACTCGCTGCGAACCAGCGGGACGGCCTGACGCTGCATGTTGGCGCCCATCAGGGCACGGTTGGCATCGTCGTGCTCGAGGAACGGAATCATCGCGGTTGCGACGGAAACCATCTGTCGCGGCGAGACGTCCATGTAGTCGATGTCGTCGGACGAGACGAACTCGACCTCTCCACCCTTACGACGGACGAGAATCTTGTCCTCGATGAAGTGGCCCGAATCGTCGACCGGAGAGTTCGCCTGCGCGAGCGTGTGGCGATCCTCCTCGTCGGCGGTCAGGTAATCGACCTCGTCGGTGACCTTGCCGTCGACGACCTTGCGGTACGGGGTCTCGATGAACCCGAACGGGTTGACGCGTGCGTACACCGAGAGCGATCCGATCAGGCCGATGTTCGGGCCTTCCGGGGTCTCGATGGGGCACATGCGGCCGTAGTGCGACGGGTGAACGTCGCGGACCTCGAGGCCGGCGCGCTCACGAGAGAGACCGCCGGGTCCCAGTGCCGACAGGCGACGCTTGTGCGTCAGACCCGACAGCGGGTTGTTCTGGTCCATGAACTGCGAGAGCTGGGACGTTCCGAAGAACTCCTTGATCGCAGCGACGACGGGACGGATGTTGATCAGGGTCTGCGGCGTGATCGCCTCGACGTCCTGAGTCGTCATACGTTCGCGCACGACGCGCTCCATGCGGGACAGGCCCACGCGGATCTGGTTCTGGATGAGCTCGCCGACGGTACGCAGACGACGGTTGCCGAAGTGGTCGATGTCGTCGACCTCGACCGGAACCTCAACGCCGTCGGGTGCGGTCATCGAGGTCTCACCTGCGTGCAGACGCACCAGGTACTCGATGGTCGCGACGATGTCTTCCTCGGTGAGGGTCGACGCCACGATGGGCTGACCCGAGTTGAGGCCGAGCTTCTTGTTGATCTTGTAGCGACCCACGCGAGCGAGGTCGTAGCGCTTGTCCTTGAAGAACAGGTTCTCCAGCAGGGTCTGCGCCGACTCCTTGGTCGGCGGCTCGCCCGGACGCAGCTTGCGGTAGATGTCGAGGAGTGCCTCGTCGGTACCGGCGGTGTTGTCCTTCTCCAGGGTGGCCATGAGGATCTCGGAGAAGCCGAAGCGCTCCGTGATCTGCTCGGTGGACCAGCCGAGAGCCTTGAGCAGCACCGTGACGGGCTGGCGACGCTTGCGGTCGATGCGGACACCGACGGTGTCGCGCTTGTCGACGTCGAACTCGAGCCATGCGCCGCGGCCGGGGATCACCTTGACGCTGTGCAGGTCCTTCTCGGTCGTCTTGTCGATCGAATGATCGAAGTAGACGCCCGGAGAACGCACCAGCTGCGACACCACGACACGCTCGGTGCCGTTGATGATGAAGGTGCCCTTGTCGGTCATCATCGGGAAATCACCCATGAAGACCGTCTGGCTCTTGATCTCACCGGTGTTGTTGTTGATGAACTCGGCCGTGACGAACAGCGGAGCCGCGTACGTCATGTCCTTGTCCTTGCACTCATCCGTCGAGGCCTTGACCTCGTCGAACCGTGGGTCGGAGAAGGACAGAGACATCGAGCCCGAGAAATCCTCGATCGGAGAGAGCTCGGTCAGGATGTCCTCGAGTCCACCGGCGACACTGCTGTCTCCCCGGGCGGCGGCACGGTCACGCCAACTCTGCGCACCTACCAGCCATTCGAACGAATCCGTCTGTACATCGAGGAGACCGGGTACCTCCAACGGCTCGCGAATGTTCGCGAACGAAACCCTCCTCGGGGCTCCCGGTGTTCCGACAACTGCCTTGGTCTGGCTAGAGACTGCCAAGATGCGTCCTTCCAGCACCTCACGCGGGTCGCTCGTGCAGTGCGACCGCCGCTGTATCTGTTTGCTATATGTGGGGCGAATTTCGGCTGGTGCAACCAGACCGAATCCCCATCACAGCGGCCCGAAGACGTGCTTTCGGGTAACAGCGATCGAGAGGTGGACAGGAGGCAGCCAGCGCAACGTCCAAAGGTACCCCAAATGTGCGCACAGCGCAACGGGGGCATCAAAAGTAGCACCCGGGGTCCATTCACGCGCTGACTCGGCGAAAGCGTGTCGCCTGCCGGACGCCCGATGCCGAAACCACTGCGCTTCGAAAAACCACTGGGGGTGCTCCTGACGACAAGACTGACCCGTGCCGCCCCCTTCGTCAAGAGGTTCGGCCCGATCCGTTTTCCGTGAGACCGCACTCGAACCGGTCGCGTCGATGGACCACTGCACCGCCGAGACGTATGCAATGGTCCATTGACGCAGCCGGAGGCGGGGACGCCGACGCGCCCCCGCCCCCCTGCCGTCTACCGGTCGGCCTCGCGCCACCGCGTGGCCTCGGCGAGCGTGAACCCGTGGACATCTGCCAGCTCACCCAACCGCTCCACGCTGTCGCCGTCGAGGGTGGTCCCGATGCTGCGCAGACCGAACTCACCCGACAACGCGATCAGCATCGTCTCGGCCATGCAGGCGTACGTCAGCCCCGGAGCCAACCCGTAGGTCAACCCGAAATCCGAACCCGACGGCACCCGCACGATGCCGCCGTCGAACACCGTGACGTCGGGCCGCTCACTGCGCACGTCCCTGCCGATGTTCGGCGGCTGCGCCACATCGCAGACGATGGCACCCTCCATCAGATCCGTCGGATCGATCAGCGCATGCGGTGCCGACGTGGCAGCGATGACGATCAACGAATCACGCACTGCAGCAATGGGATCGGTGAAGAACTCGACATGGCGCGACCTGATCAGATCGTCCACATCGCCGTCGACCGCGTGCGCGGCCCCGGCCAGATCCCCCGAACCCGCACCGACCCGAGCACTCGCCACCATCTCCTGCGCGGCCGCCCACAACTTGGGCGCGATGACCGAACTCTCCCCCTGCCTACCGACCAACACGATGCCGCCGACCTCGCCGGCCAACTGCTTGCCGATGGTTCGCCCGATCGCCCCGGCGGCACCGAGAATCGTCACCCGAGCCCGCGCGACATCGATACCGCGTTCACGACACACGCGCCGGACCGCCCGCAGACTCGCCGCAGCGGTGAACGTGTTGCCGGTGGTGATCGGTCGCGTCGTCGCGCCGAGGCCCAACCCGTTCCCGGTGATCACCGAGGAATAGCCGCCCAACCCGACGACCGTCGCACCGCGCGAGATCGCCAGCTCGACGGCCCCGCCCACCACAGCGAGCGCACGCTCGGTCGGCAGACGCAGCAACTGCTCGGAGGTGTACGGCAGCCCGACCAGATCGCCGTGCGCCGTCGCATCCCCACCTCCGACGACCCGGCCACTGCCGATGACGAACGACGCGGGTTCGAGCTCGGACGTCGACGCCGCGAACCGCTCGAGCAGATCCTGCCGCTCGCCGTGATCGAACACCTCGAGTGCCGGATCGAACGCCGCGAAGAACCCCAGATCGAGAGGATGCGCGATGAACGCGAAGCGACGATCCGTCGCCCGCACAGCGATATCGGGCGTTCGACCCGGACGCAACGCCTCGAGAGCAGGCGGAGTGGCGACGGTCGGGCGGCCGAGCAGATGCCCGAACAAGCCGTCCATGTCCCCCGCTGCCGCGTACCCCAACGCCCGATCCAGTGCTGCGACCAGCCGCGAGCACTGCACCGCCGACACCGTCAGCGGCGGTTCGATCCGAATCACCCTGTTACCGAACAGAGTCGGAGCCACTCGAATCCCCTCGACGTTGAGCAGGTACGAGCAGATCACCACGGCCAGATTGTGTTGATCGGCAATCGATCCCAGCAACGACTGCCGCCCGACCATGTTGACGTCCGCGGTGAATTCCATGCCGAGCAACAACCCGCGTCCGCGCACCTCGGTGACCACCGACGGGTACTTCTCTGCCAACACACTCAGATCGAGTTTCAACTGCCGCCCGAGAACGGCCGCGTTCTCCACCACCGCGTAGTCGTCCCGGGTCAACTCGTCGAGAACCGCGATACCCACCCGTGCAGCCAACGCGTTCCCCGCGAACGTGGACGTGTGGCGCAGCGCGAAACTCTCGTTCACCAGCCTCGGCGCACACAACACCGCACCCACCGGCACGATGCCGCCACCGAGCGCCTTGGCGACGGTCAGGATGTCCGGCACCACGCCCTCGTGCTCCGCCGCGAACATCCTGCCGGTCCGGCCGAGCCCGGTCTGCACCTCGTCGAGGGCCATCAACACCCCGTGCCGATCACAGATCTCCCGCACGCGGCGCAGGTAACCGTCGGGCGGACACACCACGCCACCCTCACCCTGAATCGGTTCCACCAGAAACACCGCATAGTGCCCGGGGGCTGCCGCCAGTGCCGCGTCGAGCGCATCCGAATCACCGAACTCGATGTGATCGAATCCCTCGACCGGAGCACCGAAACCGCTCTGGTACTTGACGTTTCCCGTTGCGGACAGAGCACCGAGAGTCTTGCCATGAAAACTGTTCCCGGTCGTCAGTACCCCCAGCCGACCGGTGTGCGCTCGCGCGATCTTCAGCGCCACTTCGGTGGCCTCGGTACCACTGTTGACGAACGTCGTCCGCGTCAATCCGTCGGGTGCGATGCGCCCCAACCGATCCGCCAGTTCACCGGCCGCACTCAACACCGAAGGCTGTACGAAGATCGCCTCTCCACTGCAACGAACGTCGTTGACCGCCTGCCAGATCGGAGTGGGACCGTGCCCGAACGGGAGTGCACCGTACGCCCCGGCGAAGTCGAGATAGCGACGACCCGAGGCGTCGAACAGGACCGTCCCGTCGCCGCGCACGTACTCGCGATCCAGATTCAGCGCAGACAACAGCCGATACAGTTCGGGATTGACGTGCTCGGCAAACCCCGATCGACCGGACCTGGATTCCACCACGGAATATTCGATAGTTGTGTCAGTCATGACCAGCATGCTCCGTTTTCATCGGATCCACCCCTGGCTGTCGAGCTTCGATTGGTTGTCCCGAACAACCAGGGCTCGTCCCAAGCCAGGACGCAATCGCGATGGTAACGCGATGGAAAGCCGGTGACAGATGGCGGAAAAGCCCACGAAAAAGCCCCGTCCGAGCAGGGCTTCTGCGTCGAACGGGGCCGAATCGAATGCTGGCCGAGCTCCTACTGATCGTCGATGGCCGACAGCTTCCAGGTACCGTCGACCTTCTCCATGTTCACCGTCAACGGACCCTCGGCACTGCCCGACGCAACGCCGTTCTGGGTGGCACTGATGTTCACGTTGGCGATCAACTCGGCCATGCCGTCCTCCAGCCGCGTGACTCCGATATCGGTGACCATCGCTTCGGTCCCGGTATCCGTCTGCACCACAGCCGATTTGGTGGTTTCGGCAGTGGAGTTGAACTCGTCGAGCATCGACTGATTGAGCACTGCACGCGCCGCGTCGAAATCGGCGTCGATCGTGGCGGCCTTGTACGTGTACAGAGTCTGCAACGCATCGGTCGCAGCCGATGTGACTTCCTGCGTCGCCGCGGAATCCACCCAGGCCGCATTGTCGATCGTGGCGAACGGCTTGAACGCGGCAACGGCGGCGAACGCGCCGAGCACGACGGCAATGACCGCGACGACGATCACGTGCTTCCACCCGATACCCGACCCCGACGCGGTGGACGACTCAGAGGCAGTGGACGAGCCAGAGGCAGTGGACGACTCAGCGGCGGTGGACGACTCGGCTGCGGTGGATTCGTCGGCAGATTCGCCTTCTGCAGGCTTGTCGAGTGCGGGTTCCTCGGTCGCGGCCTTGTCGAGTGCAGGCTTGTCGAGAACAGGCTTGTCCGTTGCGGGCTTGTCCGTTGCGGGCTTGTCCGTTGCGGGCTTGTCGAGAATCGGCGTGCTCGGCGGCGGAGTCGTGACAGCCGTCGTGTCGTCGGCAGCGGATCCCTCGGTGGTCGAGCCCGTGACGGTGGATGCAGCAGTCGGCTTCCCGGTGCCGGCCACCTTGCGGCGTACTTTGCTGGTGGTGGTGGTGGGTGGAACGATCTTGCGACGCTGGGGAGGCACTACAGAACTCCTTCGAAACTCACTTCGGTACAGACGGAAGACACCACTGCCGGGTACCTCAGTTGCCGCCGGTGTCCGGCTGGGGAGCCGGCGTCGCTTCCGCACTGGGGTCGGCCGCGTTCGGGTCGACCGCGTTCGGGTCGGCGGGGCCGCCCGGATCGGTCGGAACGACGGGGTTGGTGTTCGGGTTGTCGAGCGAGATGCGTGAACCGATGGGGTCGACCTTGTTGGTCTTCCACACCCCGTCGACCTCCTCCATGGCCAGACGCATCGTCAGCTTGCTTCGCTCGACGCGGTCGGGCCAGGTGGTGGTCGTCGCAATGACCACCAGAGCAGTGGCGGTGTTCTCGTCCGTGCTCAGCTCCGTCAGCGTGCCGTGCAGGACCTCGGCCTCGCTCTTGGCACCGGACTGACGAACCTGATCGGTGATGCCCGACCGCGTCTGCTCGAGGTCGTTGAGCATCAGGTCGCCGGTGATGGACGATTTCATGTTGTCGAACGACTGATCGATCTGCGCCGCGTCGACCGTGTTGAGGTTGACTGCCGCCTGCTGCGCTCCGGTGAGCGCCGCGTCCCTGGTGTCCGCGGTGGGCTTCTGGCTCAGAAGCGCGTTGCCCCAGCCGTACCCGAAGAACACTGCCGCTGCGAGGGCGGCCACGGCGATCACCGTCACGACGGCAAACAGGATTTTCGCGGTCTTGTTGCGCCCTGGAGTCGCTGGGGACTCCAGGGCTTCGGTGCTCGAGTTCACACTTTCCACCCTACTACTCGGTAATATCCGGCCGAACCGCCCTCGGCCCGACGATAGTGCTGAGCAGCAGTTTCACCGATTCCACTACTTCGGCGTCACGCCGATCAGCGGTGCCAACTGGGTGGCGATGGGGTTGAGGTTGAGCTTCTCCGGATCGACCTTGGGCTTGAGGTCCCACGGCTGCGGCACGTCCGGATCGGCGAACACGATGCGGTTCGCGCTACGCACACCCGTCACGCTGCCCTGCGGTGTAGCGCAGTTCGCGTCGAGGTTCAGCGGGTAGTTCTCCCGAGTCGGATCGAAGTTCGGGTTCTTCCGCTTCTCCTCGTCGAGGATCGCCTGGCTTCCCTCGTAGCCGACCGTGCACGGCGGCGGATTGTTGACCTCGAGCAACAGACCCTGATGGATCGTGCCGTCGTTCGGGACGATCGTCGAGATACCGGCACCGAGGGCAGGCAGGAACGTCAGGAACGGACGAAGCGCGACGTAACGCGGTTCGGCCTGAGCGGCAACCAGCGCAAGGTTGTTGATGTCGGTGGTCAGCGCCGGACCTGCATCGGTGATGAGACCACCGAGCTGATCGCCTGCCGCGGTACCCGTGTCGATCAGGCGGCGGATGTCGGGATCGCTGGACTTCAACTGAGCCGTCACCTGATCCAGACTGGTGCTGAACTCACGAATCAGATCCGACTGCTCGGACTGCGTGTCGAGCACCGGCACCGCGTCACGGACCAGAGCAAGCGTCTGCGGCAGCGCCTCGTTGCCTGCCTCGGAGATGTTCCCGAGCGAATCGACGAGGGACGCGAGATCCGTGCCCTTGCCGTCGAATGCCACGCCGAGCTCGTTGACCACTCGCGTCAACGTGTCGAGCGGCACCGACCGAACCAACGTGTTCGTGTTGGCGAGGACGTCCTCCACCGGCACGGGCGTGGTGGTGTCGGCCTGAGCGATCTGCGAACCGTCGACCAGGAACGGGCCCTGATCGGTCTCGGGCTGGAGGTCGACGTACTGCTCACCGATCGCAGACCGGTTGGCCACGACAGCCTTCGTGTCGGCCGGGATGTCGGGCCCGCCGTTGTCGAGCATCAGTGCGACACGGACACCGTCCTGCGTCAGTTCCAGATCTCCGACGGTTCCCACCGGGACACCTCGGTAGGTGACCTCGGCGTTGGAGAAGATGCCACCGGAATCGGCCAGGTTCAGATCGACCTGGTACTGCCCGAAGCCGAGCATGTTGTCCAGGCGTACGTACTTGGCACCGACGAAAACCAGACCCAGAACCGCTACGACGACGAATAGGACCAACTGAATACGAACCAGTCTCGATCTCACTGTCCAACTCCGAATCGCTCGAGCAGATCGTTCAACGGTGCCAACGGATCGGCAGGTGCGGGCGCAGCGGCTGCAGCCGCCTGCTCGTTCGCAGGTGCACCCGGGCCGGGAACCGGTGACGGGATGATCGGCGGCAACGGCAGCAGTGAGATCGTCGGCCAACCCGGCCGAGGTCCGTTTCCGTTGTAGTACGGATTCGACGGGTCGACCACCGGGAGCGTGTTGCCGTACTTGGGCTGGATGTAGACCGGATCGCCTTCACCGACGCCGAAGTTGCGCAGCGCAGTTCCGATCGACAGGTCCAGTGAGAGGAACAGGTTGGCGGAGTTGCCCTCGATGATCTTCTCGGTGCCGTCGGCGAACGGCAGCGTGGGGATGACCGCGAGCGAGGTGACCACGTCGTCCGCCGAATCGGCCAGGGCCTGCAGCGTCGGGCGCAGTGCCCGCAGGTCTGCGATCAGATCGTCCTTGGAACGGTCGATCACGTCGGTGCCCACGGCTCCGAGTCGGTCGAGCGCGCCGAGCATCTCGGTCAGCTGCGGACGCTGCTGCTCGAGAACTTCGGTGGCGATCGGCAAGTCCTTGAGCACTGCGTCGATCTTGTCGGTCTGCGTGTTGACGCGGCCGCTCAGAGTGTCGAGACCATCGATGGCGCGGGTGATGTCGTCCCGCTGCTGGTTGAGGCCGTCGATCAGCGTGTTCGCCTGCTGCAGAAGCTCTTTGGTCCTACCTTCGCGACCGTCGAAAGCCGTGCTCAGTTCCTTGATGATCGGCGATAGCTGCCCGACGCCGCCACCGTTGAGCAGCAGCGACAGCGCGCCGAGTACCTGCTCGATGTCGGTGGCATGACGGGTGCGATCGAGCGGAATGGTGTCGCCGTCCTGCAGCCGCGCTGCCGACTCGTCACCGGGAGGTGCCGAGAGCTGCACGAACTTCTCACCGAGCAGGTTGGTCTGCTGCACCGATGCGATCGCGTTGGCGGGCAGATCCACGTCGGAGTTGAGAATGACCTCGACGTCGGCCGTCCACCCCTCGTTCGGGACGGAAATGGAGTCGACCCGGCCGACGGCCACACCGTCGACCTTGACGGTCGACTGCGGGACGAGGTCGAGCACGTCGTCGAACTGCACCGTCAGGTTGAACGGGTTGTCACCGACATCGGCACCGCCGGGAAGCGGGATGGCGTAGATGCCTGCCGACGAGCAGGCTCCGGCCGACAGAGCGACCACACAGACGCCCGCTCCGACGACCAAGGAACGCTTCACACGAGCTCGATTCCGTTTCACAGAGGTTCTCACTGTCCCCCACCTCCGATGTACGACTGCTCCAGTCCGGGCATCGTGCTGTTTCCGAGCCTCGGCGAGACGACGCCGGGAACGGTGCCGGGAACGGACACGTTCTGCTCGATGTCGTTGGTGAGAACACCGAACGGCAGCACGATCCGGTTCTGGTCGGCGATCGGGGCCTGGATCATCGTGGTGATGTTGGCGCACTGATCGATGATCGGCTGGATCTGCGCACCGAGGGCCTCGAAACGCGGATCGCCGGGAACGAGCTTGCCGAGATCGATGAGCCGGCACACGGTGCCGAGCGGATCCTGCGTCTCGTTCTGGAGGTTGGCGCGCGAGGCGAGCGTGCCTGACTCCGCGTCGTAGGCGTTCACCAGGTTGCTGATGGCCAGCGGCAGCAATGTGAGCGTCTGCACCAGCTGCTCACGTTTGTCGGCGAGCGTCTGAGTCGGAACCACGAGACCGTTTGCGGCATCGGTCAGTTCGGTCCGGTTGTCCGCGACGAACGTCGCCACGTCGCCGAGCGAGACCGACAGCTGTTGAAGTGCAGCTCCCAGGTCCTCGCGCTGGCCCGACAGGAAACCGGTCAGGTCGGCCAACTGGGTGTTGAAGTTGCGTACCTGCTGGTCGTTGACGGCCAGGGCACTGACGAACGTCTGCAGGTTCTTGATCGTGTCGAAGACGTCGGTGCGCGAGTCGCTCAGCGTGCGGCCGGCAGCCGAGAGCTGAGTGATGCTGTCGCCCAACGCTTCACCGTTGCCGTCGAGGTTCGCCGCGCCGGTGTTGACCAGGTCGGTGAGCGCGCCGTCCTTGTTGGCACCGTCGGGACCGAGGGCGGTCGAGAGGTCGTTGATGGACTTGTACAACTCGTCGACCTCGACGGGGGTGGCGGTGCGATCGCGACCGATCGTCGTGCCGTCGGCCATGGTGTCGCCGCCGGTGTAGACGGGCGAGAGCTGGACGTAGCGATCGGCGACGAGCGACGGGCTGACCTGTACGGCCTTGGCGTCGGCCGGAATGTCGATCCCGCGGTCGACACGAAGCACGACCTCGACGTCGTCACCGAGCGGCGTGACGGAGTCGACCGTGCCGACCTTGACGCCCAGCACCCGCACCTCGGAGCCGGAGTAGATGCCGACCGATTTGTCGAAGTACGCGGTGATCTTGGTCGTGCCGGCCCTGGTGAACAGCCACCAGCCGGCGACGGCCAACACCAGCGCCACGATCACGACGACGGCGATGAGCGCGAGCTTGTTCTTGTTTCTCGGTGCTGCCTGCGTGTCTGTCATCATTCCCCCGGCAACTTGTCGAGCGAGGGCTGGCGGTAGCCAGGTATCAACGGAACTCCGGGAGGTGTGAGGTTGGCCAGCGTGATGTCGAGCCATCGACCGTTGCCGGTGACGTTCGTGTAGAGCCGAATGAACGGTTCGTACAGCTCGAGCGCGCGGTCGAGGTTGTCGTTGTTGCGCTGCAGGATCTCGATGACGCCGTTGAGCTGCTGCAGCATCGGGTTGATGGTCGCCTCGTTGTCGCGAACGAGACCGGTCAGCTCCTGCGACACGCGCTGCGTGCCGGTGAGCAGCTGCGAGATCGCCTGCTGGCGGTTGTTGAGCTCTTCGAGAAGCGGACCGGCATCGGTGATCAGCTTGTTGAACTGCTCGTTGCGGTCGGCCAACACCTTCGACGTCTCACCGGTGGCCTCGAACAGCTTCTTGAGCTCCTCGTCGCGGCTGGCCACAGTCTGCGACAACCGGGTGACGCCGTCGAGCGAGGCACGGATGTTCGGAGGCGTCTCGGAAAACGCCTCGGACAGAGTCCGCATACTCGTCGCGAGCTGATCGGTGTCGATGTCGTTGATGGTCGACGCCGCATCGGAGAACGCGTCGATGACGTCGTACGGGGACGTGGTGCGCTCGAGCGGGATCGGGTCCTTGGGGCTCAGTGTGTCCGGCCCGCTCGGGTCGAGCGCGAGGTATTTCTGTCCCAGCAGGGTCTTGATCGCGATGGCGGCCCGTGACTCGTTACCGACCCAGGCGTCCTGCACCGTGAAGTCCACGAGTACTCGGTCGCCTTCGAGACGCACGTCGGTCACCTTGCCGACCTTGACGCCCGCGATGCGCACTTCGTTCGACGGCTTGAGACCCGCTGCCTCGCTGAACTCGGCGGTGTAGACCGAGCCGGCACCGATGATCGGGAGCCGGTCGAGAAAGAAGACCGACATCGTGGCGAGCAGGATGATGGCGATGCCCAGTGCACCGATGGTGGCCGGACTACGACGAGATGTCATTGTTTGATCCCCCCAGCTTTGCAACGCTCTGCCGAGTTCGTGTACAGCGGCTGGTTGACGGTCGGAAGCCCGGTCGGCAGATTCAGGTTCGGCGAGTTACCCGGTCCGGCGACGATGTCGATGCCGCAGAGGTAGAACGTGAACCAGGATCCCTGCTGGGCCGTGCGAATGAGCTTGTCGAGTTTGACGGGCAGATTTCCGAGGACAGCGTCGACGTCGTCGCTGCGGCGGTTGATCGTCTCGGACAGTGTGTTCAACGCAGTCACCGATCCCTGGATCGACGGCCTGGTCGGCTCGAGCAGGTCGGCGGTCGCGTTGGTCAGACCGGCGAGCGAGGTGACGGCCGAGCCGACCACATCACGATCGGCCGACAGACCCGAGACGAGCTGCTGGGTGTTGACGATCAGGCTGTCGAGCTGGCCGTCGTTCTGGTTGACCGTCGCCAGCACGTTGTTGAGATTGGTGATGACCTGGCCGATGACCTGATCCTTGTCGGCGACGGTGTTCGTCAGGGTCGCCGTGTTGGTCACCAACTCGTTGATGGTGCCCGACTCCCCCTGGAACACCTGGATGATCTGGTATGACAGCTTGTTGACGTCGTCGGAGCTGAGCGTGGTGAACAGCGGCCGGAAACCGTCGAACAGCGTGGTCAGATTCACCGCAGGCTTGGTCCGCTCCAACGGAATGGTCGCACCTTCGGTGATCTTCTGCCCCTGGTCCCCCGAGCCCTGCTCGATGGCGATGTAGCGCTGACCGACCAGGTTCCTGAACCGGATGGTCGCCGTCGAGCTGGCGGGCAGCCAATCCCGACTGCTCAAGGTGAAGTCCACTTTGGCTTCGCGCTCGTTGGCGATCTCGATCGAGTCGACCTGGCCGACGCGAACGCCGGCGATACGAATCTCGTCGCCCTCGTTGAGCGAAGTGACGTCGGAGAAGATCGCCGAGAACTTGGTGCCGCCGCCACCGCTGGAATTGGCGATGGTGAAGGCGAGGGTGGCCGTGGCAAGGATCGTGATCACGGCGAACACGATCAACTTGATGATCGGCGCGAGAAGGCCTCTCATGGCACGGTCACCTCCACTCCCCTCAATGCCGGTGCGCCGATAGCGGCCGCCCACGACGGAATACTGTCCGGTGCAACACCACTCGCTTGTCCGTAGATCACGGCGAGAGTGTCACGCTCGAAGTCCGAGCCCTCGTAACTCGCCGGCTGCGCAGACGCGGAAACGGCGGGAACGATGGAGCTCTGAGCCGACTTCGGGGGTCCCTGTCCTTCGATCACCTGCGGGCCCGGGTTGCGGGTCGGCACCTGGTAGGAACCGTCGTTGATCGAACCTCCCGGATACTGCGGGAAGAACTCACCCGGTGCAGCAGGCTCGAAGCAGGTGGCTCCGCGATCGTCGAACAAGCGCGGCTCGTCCTGGTTCGGCAAGTAACGGCCCTTCGGGTTGACGAACGATGCGGACACGTTGATGCCTGGGTACTCGTCGCCCTCGCCGAGCACGACCTTGCCGCGCCTGGCACCTTCGGCGAACTGGGTGAACGTGCAGCCGAACGTCGGGGAGAACTCGGCCAGCAGCTCGAGGGCTTCCCGAGAGTTCGCGGCCAATCCGATCAGATTCTCGGAGTTGGTCTGGAGGAAGTCCGCGGTGGTGTAGGACGCAGAGGTCAGCGAACCGTACAGCGTTTCCAGGCTGGACTGCCGCTCCACCACGGTGTTGCCCGTCGTCCGCAGGTTGTCCAGTGCCGAGATCAACTCGGGCGCAGCGTCCGCGTACGTCTGGGAGAAGTCGGCAAGCCCGACGAGCGTCTGCTGGATGTTGGGCAGCTCGGTGTTCAGACCGGAGACGACGTTGGTCAGGTTGTCGATGGTCTGTCCGAGCTGCTCGCCGCGTCCGCTGAGGCCCTGCGCCAACGACCCGAGGGTGTTGGCCAGATCCTGCGGCGGAATCGCCTGCAGCAGCGGGAGCAGTCCGTCGAGCAACTGCCCGACCTCGATGGCGTTTCCGCTGGTGTCCTGACGCAGGACCGTACCGTCGGTGATCGGCGACGCCGAGTCGTTCTCGGGCACGATCAGCGAGACGTATCGCTCACCGAACAGCGTCTTGGGAAGCAACCGCGCCGTGGCGTTGGACGGAATCAGTGGAGCCTTGTCCGGGTCGATCGCGAGCTGCGAGGTGACCACGCCGTCGACGGTCGATGCCGAGCGCACCTCACCGACGATCATTCCGCGGACCTTGACGTCCGCGTTCATCGGCAGTGCATTGCCGACGGAGTCGGTTTCGAGACTGACGTTCACCACCGACTTGAACGTCTTGTTGTAGGACGTGATGCTCCATCCCAGGAACAGGATGAGCACCAGGAAGAACGCCAAACCGAGCAGTACTCGCTTCAGTCGCGACGGCGAGTCGATCATCCCGCAACCCTCACTGTGGTGGTCGTGCCCCAGATGGCGAGGCTCAAGAAGAAGTCCAGCACCGCGATCGTGACGATCGCGGTACGAACGGCACGGCCCACTGCGACGCCGACACCGGCAGGTCCGCCGGAGGCGTGGTAGCCGTAATAGCAGTGGATCATGATCAGGACGAAGGCGAAGATCAACACCTTCAGGAACGAATACAACACGTCTTCCGGAGGTAGGAAGAGGTTGAAGTAGTGGTCGTAGGACCCGGTGGACTGCCCGTTGAAGATGGTGCTGATCCCTCGGGACGCGACGTACGACGCCAGCAGTCCGACGATGTAGAGCGGGATGACGGCCACGAAGCCGGCGATCATGCGGGTGGTCACCAGGAACGGCACGCTGGGAACCGCCATCACCTCGAGGGCATCGATCTCCTCCGAGATCCGCATGGCACCGAGCTGGGCCGTGAAGCCACAGCCGACAGTGGCCGACAGCGCGAGTCCGGCGACGATAGGCGCGATCTCACGGGTGTTGACGTATGCGGACAGGAAGCCGGTGAGCACGGAGCTACCGAGCTGCTCGAGTGCGGCGTAACCCTGCAGACCGACGACGATGCCGGTGAAGCCGGACATCATCACGATCACGCCGATGGTTCCGCCGATGACCGCGAGCGCGCCACTGCCGAAGGTGACCTCGGCCAGCAGGCGGAGCACCTCCTTCTTGTAGTGCACAGCGGTCTTGGGAATCCACCCGATGGCCCGAAGGTAGAACGACATCTGCTCGCCGGCGCGGTCGAGCACGTTCAGTGGGGCATTGCCGACGCGCTTGACGCGCATCAGCGTGCGGTCACCGCGACCTCGTGCGATCGTCATCGCGGTTACGCTCCCTTTGCTGGGACGACCTGGAGATACACCAGGGTCAGGATCAGGTTGGCGAAGAAGAGCAGCAGGAACGTGATGACAACCGTCTGGTTCACTGCCTCGCCGACGCCCTTGGGTCCGGGATTGGGATTGAGCCCCTTGTAGGAGGCGATGATGCCCGCGATCAGTCCGAAGATCGCCGCTTTGGCTTCTGCGACATAGAGATCCGGGAGCTGCGCCAGCGCACCGAAGGACGCCAGATACGCACCGGGGGTACCACCCTGGAGGATCACGTTGAAGAAGTATCCGCCTGCGATACCGACGACCGAGACCAGCCCGTTGAGCAACAGTGCGACGAGGATCATCGCGAGCACTCGCGGAACGACGAGACGATGCACGGGGTCGATGCCCAACACCCGCATGGCGTCGATCTCCTCGCGAATGGTGCGCGAGCCGAGGTCGGCCGTGACTGCAGAACCGGCGGCACCGGCCACCAGCAGCGCGGTCACGATCGGACTGCCCTGCTGAATGACCGCCAGCACACTGGCCGCACCGGTGAACGACTCGGCACCGAGCTGCTTGATCAGCGATCCGGTCTGCAGCGAGACGACCGCGCCGAACGGAATTGCGACGAGCGCCGTCGGCAAGATGGTGACGCTGGCGATGAACCAGGCCTGTTCGATGAACTCTCGAAACTGGAACGGCCTACGAAAGGTGTTTCGGACGACCTCGACGAACAGTTCGACGATATTGCCGGCTTGTGTCAGAGCGGCGTTCGCCGGAGCGAACGCGGACTTCTTCGATCCCGCCATGTCTGCTATTGACCCCGACCTTGAGTCGGAGCCTGGTAGCCCTGCTGGTCGTAACCCTGCTGGTCGTAGCCCTGCTGGTCGTAGCCCTGCTGGTTGTACCCCTGCTGGTTGTAGCCCTGCTGGCCATATCCCTGCTGGTCGTACCCCTGCTGGTCGTAGCCCTGCTCGTCGTAGCCCTGCCGGCCTGCGTACACCGGCTGCTGACCCGGATCGGTGGTGTCGAGGCTCTCCTGGATGGCGACCTGCGCGTTGTGCGGCAGGGTGTGCATGATCTGGCGCACCCGTTCCTGCCTACGCCCGACGGCCTGACGCACCGGAGTACCGGGAGTGGCCTTCATCTGCGGCACGATGCCTTCGACGTCGTCGACACCACCGGCGTGGTGCCCGGCGTCGACCATGGCCTGCTCCTGCGCCATCTGCGCCTCGTCTTTCTCCTCCGACATACCGATCGGGCCGATCATGGTTCCGTTGAGGAACTGCTTGACCACCGGCTCATCGCTCGTCAGCAGCACCTCGCGCGGGCCGAACATGACCAGCTGGCGACGGAAGAGCATACCGATGTTGTCGGGCACCGTCCGGGCGAGGTTGATGTTGTGCGACACGATCAGGATCGTGGCATCGATCTCGGCGTTGATGTCGATCAGGGTCTGCGAAATGTAGGTGGTGCGAACGGGATCGAGGCCCGAGTCCGGCTCGTCGACCAGGATGATCTCGGGGTCGAGCACCAGGGCGCGGGCCAGTCCGGCGCGCTTGCGCATACCGCCGGAGATCTCACCGGGCAGCTTGTCCTCGGCACCGAGCAGACCGGTCAGTTCGAGCTTCTCCATCACGATCTTGCGGATGTCGGACTCGGACTTCTTGGTGTGCTCACGCAACGGGAACGCGACATTGTCGTAGAGGTTCATCGAGCCGAACAGTGCGCCGTCCTGGAACAGCACCCCGAACAGCTTGCGGATCTCGTAGAGCTCTCGCGAGGAGCACTGCAGGATGTCGGTTCCGTCGATGAAGATCTTGCCCTGCTCGGGACGCAGGAGACCGATCAGCGACTTCAGGAAGACCGACTTGCCGGTACCGGACGGACCGAGCAGAGCACTGACTTCACCCTTCGGCAGGGTCAACGTCACGTCCTGCCAGATCTTCTGTACCCCGAAAGACTTGGTCAATCCCTCGACCGAAACCTCGACTCCCACGCTGACCTCCACAATTCGTACACATCGACCCAGATGTGGGTTGCGTCACTGTAACCCATGCACGTGTCCGCTCCGACACAGGAGCTTACCGCCCAGTAAGAACTTCCCCGAGTCAGGCTGTAGAGCTTGCATCAGTGTGGCTCATCTCACGCGACACGGACGCCGACTCGCCAGAACTGTGACAAGTCCCTGCGTGAGGAAGCTGTGACACACCACAAAAAATGACGGCCGAAACCCTTCGGAACGCTTCGGACTTCGGCGAGGTCGAGTAAACAGCGGCGCGGAGCGGGTGTCACGCGATCCGGCGGAGTCCGTGACCGATCACAACGACGACTCGGTCGGAGCTGCCGGAAACACAGAAAAGGGACCGCCCCCACCTGGGTGGGAACGGCCCCTCGACTCGCTCTCGAATTCAGAGCGTGAAGTACGACTGCAACGAAGCGGTCTTACTTGACGGAGATCTTCGCGCCGGCAGCTTCCAGCTTCTCCTTGGCAGCATCGGCTGCGTCCTTGGCGACCTTCTCCAGGATTGCCTTCGGAGCGCTCTCGACGAGGTCCTTGGCTTCCTTCAGGCCGAGGCCGGAGACGACCTCACGGACGACCTTGATGACCTGGATCTTCTTGTCGCCGGCCGACTCGAGGACGACGTCGAACTCGTCCTGCTCCTCGGCAGCGTCAGCGCCACCGGCTGCCGGTGCACCGGCAGCGGCGACGGCGACGGGAGCGGCTGCGGTGACCTCGAAGGTCTCCTCGAATGCCTTCACGAACTCGCTGAGCTCGAGGAGGGTGAGCTCCTTGAACTGGTCGAGCAATTCTTCGGTGCTGAGCTTCGCCATGGTGGCGGGTCCTTCCTGTAAGTACCTGGTCGCTGATCCGCGACTGGTGTTCGGTGATGGTGTGGAGCTGAGCTGTTCGCCGATACCAGCGGATCAGCTTTCGGCGGGAGCTTCCGCCGGTGCTTCTGCTTCTGCAGGTGCCTCGGCCGCGGCGGGTGCGCCGGCAGCCTTCTTCTCCTGCAACGCGAACGCCAGACGCGCGAACTGCGATGCGGGAGCGTTGAACAGGCCTGCAGCCTTCGACAAGTTGCCCTTCATGGCGCCGGCGAGCTTGGCCAACAGGATTTCGCGCGACTCGAGGTCTGCGATCTTGTTGATCTCGTCCACGGACAGCGTTGCGCCGTCCATGTAGCCGCCCTTGACGATCAAGGCCTTGTTGTCCTTGGCGAAGGCCTTGATGGCCTTCGCTGCGTCGACCGGCTCGCCCTTGATGAATGCAATGGCGGTCGGTCCGACGAACAAGTCGTCGAGGCCGGTGATGCCGGCCTCGGCTGCTGCGCGCTTGACCAGGGTGTTCTTGGCGACGGAGTACGTGGCACCTTCGCCGAGCGCACGCCGGAGCTGAGTCAGACCGGACACCGAAAGACCACGGTATTCCGTGACGACGGCAGCCGTCGAACCCTTGAACTGTTCGGTGATCTCCGATACTGCTGAGACCTTTTCGGGCTTTGCCATACTTCGCCTCCTCTCGTGGGAAGTTGTGTCGATCGCGAGAGGGCCGGAAAACGACGAACGCCCCGGCGCAAGAAGCACACGGGGCGTGAACGAGCGGGCAGCCACGAGGGCTGCATACAGGTTCCCTACCTCGTTCTCCTGCGTGGGCCGTCCGAAGCGATCTCGGACCTTCAACCGCGCAACTCCCGGAAGTGAATCCTTCGAGAAGGCGGTGACCAACGGTCTTGGGTAGAACTTGATTGGGCGATCAGGGCACGAGTGCGAGCATTCGTGTTCCGGACCGTCGACAAGGCTACAACACGTTCGGTGCCAACTCCAAAACGTTCGGCGTTCGCACCGTCAGATGCGCACCCCGTAGAGAACAAGGTTGCGCTCGTAGCTGCCCACTGCTGCATCGAAGTCACCCGAACAGGTGATGAGCCGAATCTCGTCGGCAGGCACCGCTCCGAAGACCAGTGTGGTCGGGAACTCGGCTTTGCCGTAGTCACCGATCCGATCGATTCGGTAGGCGGCTCGGCCACCCGCCTCGTCCTCGACCTCGACGACATCTCCGGTTCCGAGTTCCGAGAGGCGATCGAACACCGCAGGACCGGTCGTCGAGTCGACGTGCCCGGCTATCACCGTCGGACTGCCGATCGCACCGGGTCGGCCACCTCCGGTGAACCACCCGACGTCGTCGTAGTCGGTGGGCACCTGCATCTCCCCCGACTCGGTGAGCCCCAGGCCGATCAACGGCTCGTCGAGACCGATGTCCACAGCGCTCACCCGCGTCGGGGCCGGTGTCACCGAGTCCACTGCGGGCGCAGTCGGGGCAGTGCCCGACGACGGCTGCGAGGACACGGGGACGGCCGGTGGTGACGGCTGCGACGGTGACGGTGAGGAGCAACCCACCACCGCCGCCGCCGCCGCCGCGATCAGAACCGAATATCTCAGCTCCGCACCTCACGTCGAGCCGCGAACGTCACGCCCGCGACGACCATCGCACCCAGAGCCACTGCACCGACGACGGGCAGCACCGAACTCGACGCCGAATCGGCCGCCGCGAGCGCCGATCCACCGCCTCCGGTCGCGACGGACCCGACCGGAATCTGCGTGAGCTGGCCGCGCACCGCTCCCGCCGAGAAATCGACGGTGTGAGTGTCGGCGGCGAAGGCCGCGGGATCGGCTTCGATCCGATCGAGCGTGAATCCGGTACCGCTGTCGGCGGTGGCACCGGCCGGAGTGAGCCCGGTGGTGAACGGTCCCTGCATGCAGCCGCTGCTGGTGCGTGGGCCGTCGCCGATGGGCGTCGGGTTCGGGAATGCCAGACGCGGAGGTCCTGCTGCGCCCGCCGCAGCCTGGTGAATGTGCGTGGCGGTCTTGGCCGGGCTCATGTAGTCGCCGGTGACACCTTCGAGCGCAATGTCGTAGCAGACGATGTCGAGGTCGGAGTTGATGCGCAGCGTGAAGGTACCCATCGCGCCGGGCTGCCCCGGAGTGGCGACGCCCTCACCGTTGAGCACCTGGTCGGGAGTGGCCATGGCCGTGAACGCGCTGGTGAACGAATCCGGTTCGGCGACAGGCGTATCGGCACCGGCCGGGGCAGCGGCGAACAGCATCAGGGCCGCGGTACCACCGACGAGCGCTGTGGCGGTGGATCGGATCGACGTGGCCGGGCGTGGAATCGAGCGTCTGGTCATCTCGTGTGCCTTCCGTGGGAGTATCGGGCAAGCGAGCCCGTGCAAGGTGTACGAGTGCCGATGCCAGAATGTTCAAAGCTCGGTAAAGAAATATTTTCCGCCCTCGTCGTGAACGTCCGAGGGTCCACCGACGTAACCACTGTCATGAGCATCGGGAGCGTGATCGAACTGGACTTCGACGTCGCTGCCGCGTACGACGAGCACGCGTCGGCCATGCTCGGGTTCGCCGTCAACGCTCTGCGCGACAGAACTCTGGCCGAGGATTGCGTTCAGGAGACCTTCTTTCGGGCATGGCGAGCGCGATCCCGATTCGAGCCGAGTCGCGGGTCGCTGCGAACGTGGTTGTTCGCCATCGAACGCAATGTGATCGTCGACGTTCAACGGTCGCTGACGAGGATGCCGACGCCGGCGTCGGACCGGATCGAGGACATCGATCGGGGGTCGGGCGGGGTCACGCGTGACACCAGTCCCGACGTCGACGAGCGGCTCCGAATCATCGCCGCACTCGCCCTGCTCTCCCCCGAGCATCGGCAGGTCGTCGTCGCAGTGCACCTCGGCGGCAGCACCTACGCCGAACTCTCGGAATCGACCGGAGTTGCCGTACGAACACTGCGCACCCGCACCTTCTATGCACTGCGGGCCCTACGAGACCACCTCGACGGACAGGAGGAATCATGAGCGCATCACCCGATCGCCGAGCCGAGTTGATCGCCGCTGCCGTCGGCGACGATCTCGACGACGCCGAGGCCGCCGAACTGCGCGAACTCGCTGCGGCGGATCCCACGGTCGACACCGAGATCGCCGAATTGCGCGAGATGACGGACATCCTGGGCCGCCGTGGACCGACCGAGCCCTGGCTCGAATCCGCGACGCCACCCGACCTGCGCGAGCGAATCCTCGTCGCGACGGGCCGCTCCCCGCGAGAGCGATCCGGATCGCCGCGATTCGGTATGCAGCGATTCGGTGTGCAGCGCAGATCGGCAGGTCTGGCCGCTGCGGCCGCGATCGTGGGGGTGGTGGTCGGCGGTGGGGCCGTGCTCGGGGTGGACGCCTACCGCCAGCCCGCGGATCCACCCACCGCGATCACCGGTCCACCCGGAACCCTCGGCGCGTACGAGGAAGTCGCGTTCACGACGAGTGCGCCGAGCGTCGACGTAGAAGGAGGTCTGGTCGCCCACACCTGGGGCACCGAGACCGTCCTGGAGATGGACGGCATCTCCGATCGTGGACCGTACGAGGTGGTTCTCGTCGACCGGTCGGGTGTCGAGCGCCCGTCCGGCACGTTTCTCGGTAGTGACATCACCATCGAGTGCCGCATGAACGCCGCGGTACTGCGCCAGGACGTGACCGACATCGAGATCCGCTCGGCCGGCGGCGAAATCCTGGCGAGCGCTCAGCTGCCGACGGCCTCGTAGCGCCCGGAGTCGACTCTCCTGCGGTTCGACCCGGGCCACCAGTTCCGCTCACCGAAGAGCTTCATCATCGCGGGCACCATCATCATCCGCACCAGCACCGCGTCGAACAGCACTGCAATGGCGAGAGCGAAGCCGAACTGTTTGAGCTCGAGAACGTCGGCTGTGAGGAAGCTGGCGAACACGGCGATCATGATCGCGGCGGCGGCCGTGATCGGTCTGGCGGTGTGCTCGATACCGTCGACGACGGCCACGTCGTTGCTCGCTCCCCGCACGAACACCTCACGCATGCGGCCGATGAGAAACACCTCGTAGTCCATCGACAGGCCGAAGACCACCGCGAACACCGTCACCGGTAGATACACCTGGATGTAGCCCGGGCTCTCGAAGCCGAGAAGGCTCGACCCCCAACCCCATTGGAAGACGGCGACGGTCGCACCCAACGCTGCTCCGGTGACGAGCAGGTTCATCGCGACCGCCTTGAGCGGAATCACCACGCTGCGGAAGACGACCGCCAAGTACACGAGCGAGAAGGCGAGAACAGCGGCGACGACCCAGGCGAACTTGCCCGAGATCTCGTCGGAGGCGTCGACCACCAGTGCGGTGGTGCCCCCCACGGAGACGCTCGTGCCGTCCGTCTCGCCCGCAGCGACCGCCTGCTCACGCAGGGATCCGACGAGATCGGAGGCCTGAGTCGAGTCGATCGGCACCGACGGAACCACGATCAGCAGCGACCGCCCGGCCTCCGGCTGCGCCAAAGCGTAGGCGACGCGATCGTCCCCGCGCACGGAGTCGGCGAAGGCGTTGACGGTGGCCATCTGCTGCGGTTCCAACGGACTGTCGTTCTCACCCGTGAACACGATGGTGATGGGTGAAATGGTCCCGGGCGCGAACTTCTCGGTCAGGACCGTGTTGGCCCGTCCCGACGGTTCGGCGCTCAGCGCTTCGGCACCGAGGTCGACACCGTACGAGATGGAACCGATGGGAAGCAGGCAGACGAGGAGGACCGCGGCCGACGCGGCCGTGTAACGCCACGGGCGCTCGATGACGTGCTGCGCCCATCTCGACCACCACGTGGGCACCGCGGCGTCGTGCTCGTCGACCGACGGGGGTTGGAATCTGCGCGGCAGCGACCACGCTCCGATGCGCGTGCCCAGTACCGCGAGAATCGCCGGCAGCAGGGTCCAGGCGACCACGACCACGGTGGCGATGGTGAGTGCGACGACCAACGAGATGCTGCGTACCGCGGGGACATCGACGATGGCCAGGGCTCCGAGTGCGATCAACACGACCAGTCCGGAGATGACGATGGTGTGCCCGGCGGTACCCATGGCCGCCCCGACGGCGCGCTCCGTCCGGTCCGGATCGTCCGAAGGTCCGGCTCGCCCGATCTCCTCCCGGAATCGACTGACGATGAACAGCGCGTAGTCGATTCCCAGACCCAGACCGAACATCGCCGCGACGGTGGTGACGAGAACGTCGAACGTCATCACGTTTGTCAACAGCGCGAACATTCCGAATGCTGCCAGCACGCCGATGCCGGTGGAGACCAACGGCACGATGCCTGCGACCACCGACCCCACCGCCAGGATCAGAACCACGAAAGCGATGGGAAGACCGATGCTCTCGGCCCGTACGGCATCCTCGGATTCGACGCGGGTGAGATCGACCGTCATCGGGGAATACCCTGTCACCGCCACCTCGACGCCGTCGCCGGATGCCGCGTCGATCATCTCCTGCACGCGTTCTGCGACTGCGATCCGATCGCTCGCCTCTCCGCCGATACCGACGAACGCCAGCGCCGACGTGCCGTCCTGCGAAATGGTCGGGACGAAGCCCGCGGTCTCGTAGGGGTCGACGACCCGCAGCACGTCCGGGGACTGCCGGAGCCGACCCACGACCTCCCCCACTCGCTCACGGAACGCCGGGTCGGATGTGTTCACCGATTCGGAGGTGAACGTGACGACGAGTTGTTCCGAGCCGAACGACTCGAAGTGACGCTCGATCAGATCGTCGGCCCGGCTCGATTCGGTGCCCGGCACCGAGAAGTTGGCTCCGACCAGCGAATTCTGCAGCGCCGGATACAGAACCGCCGATCCCACCGCCAGCAGCGTCCAGATCGCCAGCACCACCCAACGCCGACGCGCCACGAGCCGACCCCACCGGTCGCCGATGTTTCCCCTCGTCACCTGCGGGTCGAATCGCGAGATCGTGTCGGTCATCTACGTCAACTCCCGGCTGAAGATGCGGTAGGTGCGATGCGGAGCGAGCTTCGTTCGGGTCAGGACCGAGCCCCTCATCCACGGACTGTCGTCGAGCACGGGAGCCGCTTCGACGCGAGTGAACCCCAGGTCGCGCATGCGCACCGACATCTCCATGATCAGCAGGGAGGACACGGCTCGATCGGGGCAATCGGGATCGACGAACAGCATGTCCACCCGCACGCCGTCGATGACCTCGGTTCGACCCGGACGCTTGACGTGCCACAGCGTCACCAGGTCTCGCGCCCAGCGAGACTTCAGGTGCGCCGCCTTCGCGGCGGCCTGATTGACGTCCGGGATTCCCATCAGGAAGCCGACGGGCTTGCCGTCGAGTTCGGCCAGCAGGGTCAGCCTGCGGTCGATGACCGGAAGCATCATCTTGAGCAACTCGAACAGCTCGGTGTAGGACAGCGGCGAAAAGCCCCAGAAGTTCACGAACGTCTTGTTGTAGAGGTCCCGCACGATGCGCGCGTCGCGCCGCAGCGTCCGGTACTTCATCGACCGGAACGTCACCTCGGATCGCGCCTTGATCTTCTCGAAGATCTGCATGTGCCGCGCGTATTTGGGGTCGTTGTAGATGATGCACGGGTCGTCGAAGAGGTAGCTGTAGAAGTCCTTGACCGCCATCAGACCCCACTTCTCGAAGTGGGCGGCGTAGTAGTGCGGATTGTGCGGCATCCCCACCAGCGGCAGTGCCGGGGTCTCGTCGACGACGATGCCTGCGCTGTAGAACATCGACGGCCCGAACGGTCCGGAGATGGTCGCGAGCCCGCGAGCCGAAAGCCATTGCGCCGCAGCGTCGAGCAATGCTCTCGCAACGTCGTGATCGTCGACGGCCTCGTAGAAGCCGAAGAAGCCCATCGACTCCCCCGTGTACTCGGTGAACGACAGGTCGTGGATGGCCACGACGCGGCCGACGGCGATTCCGTTCTCGCGCGCCAGGAATGCTTTCGTGATGCGAGTGGCCGCGACCGAGGACGGCGGTGCGATGAGCACTCGACGCAGGTCTATCGACTCGTCGGGAAGGCGGTGCGGATCGCCTTGGTAGACCAGGTCGGAGACGGCCTCGAACTCGCGCCAGCCTGCTTTGCCGTCGACCTCTTCGATCGTGATCATCGTTCCTCTTCGTTCTGTTGACTGCCGTCGACGAGGATCGGTGAACGGGCCACCGTCGTCTCCCCGGCGAACACGTAATTGCCTGGCCGGACGGTGATCTCGTCGACGAGTGCGTCCGGCACGAACACATCGCACTGAGAACCGAAGCGGATCATCCCGTACTGCTCGCCGCGTTCGACGGTGTCACCGACGGCGACGTGCGCGACGATGCGGTCGACCCAGAGATCGGCAATCTGCGTCACCGTCACCACGGCACCGGACTCGTGCTCGATCGAGATGGTGAGCCGCTCGTTGGTGAGCAGGTAGTCGCAGCCCTCGTCGTACGGAGTGCGTCGGGTCAACAGGTTCGCGCCGACCCTGGCCATCGACTTGTTGAACGGTGCAGCCGACCGGTGGCGACGCATGCCGACGGTGCCCGCAACCGGAATTCGATTGCGGTGCACCGAGTATTCGGACATGTAGATCCCGATGAGGTAGCCGCTGTCGGTCGAGCTGACTCCGGCGATCTCGTCGAGAACGATCGTCCGCCCCTTCTTGACGGCGAACGCGGTACTGCCCGCCTCCACGCGTTTGACGTACGTGACGAACCCGTCGGCCGGCGCGACCACCGACCGCGGATCGGCGGGCGGTTCGCGGTGCGGATCACGGAAGAAGAACCGCGTTCGCCAGTACACGAACAGCGCGAACGGAGCTGCCGGCACCACGGCGAGGCCGAGTGTCCACCGAATCCACGACATCAGCTGTGCCGCTGTTCGTCGACGCTCTCCGACCAGGTCACGAAGGCATCGGCCGCCCGGATCCGCACCGAGGCGGGCAGCAGCCCGATCAGCCCGCACACCACGTAGAACCCGAGCGAGAGAACGCCGTTGGTCACCTCACGGCCGATGGGTACGTCCCGTAGGCGCACCGAGGTGGGTTCGAATCCCTCCGACACGTCAGTTGACGGCGGCGGGCGTGAGCGTCTTGAGCTGTGCTTTCTCGAAGTAGAGCTCGAAGAGGCGACGGTGATCGCACCACGAGATGTCGTGGTCGACCGGCAGGATGGCCTCGGGCTTGTGCACCAGGCGCATGAGCTTGTCGATGTTGTCGGCCAGCATCGTCTCGGCGAACCGAGGTGAGATGCGTACGCTGACGCGCTCCTTGAACTCGTCCCAGCTCACCAGATCGAGCCCCAACAGTTCGGCATAGAGATCGTGACTGTAGCCGGTGGGATTGCTCGGCAACAGCCTCGTCAGAGGATGACCGCGCAGCGAGTTGCTCGCCATCACGTCACACATCACGTCGACGGGAACGTAGTTCATGCCAGGGCCGTCCCAGATGGCACCGGCAGCGATCGCCAGTTCGATGATCCGCCAGAAACTGTAGACCCGGCCAGGATCACGCCCGAGTTCGGTGCTGCCGAGGATGTAGGGGGCTTCGCACAGGGTGACGGAGTAGGTGTCCGACATCGACAGCCAGCCCAGCAGCGTTGCGTTGACCCACTTCATCTGCGCGTATCCGGAGTACCACCACGAATCGGGACGACGGAAGTCCTCGGGCTTCTGGTACAGGTGGGCACCGATACTTCCCACGTACGTCAGGTGCTTACGGGTGGAGGTGATGCTGAATTCGAGGATGCGCAGCACGCTGACGAACCAGTCGTCGCGCAGCTCGGCGTAGCTCTCGGTGTAGTCGGTCGAACTGGCGCAGTTGAAGATCTGCCCCACTCCGGCAGCCAGGTCGTAGTAGGCGGCCTTGTCCAGACCGAACCGGAACTTCGTCGGTGTGCCCTCGACGATGCGGATCTTGCCGGCGTCCACCACGATCTCGTACTGATCGAACGTGCGCTGCAGACGCTCGAGAGCCGTCTCTTCCTCGGTGGAACGAACCATCGCGTAGACGACCTCGACGGCGGAATCGCGAGTGAGGCGGCCGATCAGGTGAGCACCGAGAAAGCCGTTGGCTCCGAACACGAGTGCGGTATCGGTGCGCGGCGCTGCCATGTCTGCCACCCGTCTGCGAGTGTCCTCGTCGACGAACGGTCGCAGCGCCGTCGGATCGCCGTTGCTCAGGGCAACGACGTCGGCGTACTTCCCGGCGAACCGTAGCCCCGGGCATTCGTTGGTGATCAAAGCGTCTGCGTGCGGCCAGATCGGACGCAACGATCCGTCTCCGAACAGTGCTTCTACGTGCATTCGTGCTCCCCTGCAACGGTCGGTGTCCCACATCACTCGGACGGGCAGACGTTAGCAATGACGGAGCCGGACAACCGGATGACCGAGAAAGTCTGGTATAGCCCACAGTGACGCTCAACTGCCGTTGAGAGGATTCCCAACAAGACACAGAAAGTCGGCGTTCTGATTGGTACGCGTTACGACCGAAACGCGTTATGCAGGACAAGATGGGTCGTTCGAAGGTCTAATCGGTCTTCATGACTGCCGTAGAGCCACACCCCCTCCTCCAACCCGTACGCGATCCGAGCGGCGGGGACGCTGCGGCTGCATGGGCGGCGATCGTGCGCGAGGAGCCGCGCTACCCGAGAGTGTCGGTCGCGGCGAACGTCCGCATTCCGATGAGCGACGGAACTGTGCTGCGCGCATACGTCTTTCGCCCCGCGGACGCGTCGGGACGGGCGGTGGAGGGCGCGTTTCCCACCGTCCTGAACCTCACGCCCTACAACAAGCTGCTGATCAAGGGCATCGACACCATCCTCGAGACCCCGGTTCTGGGTCGTGCGATCCGAGCTTTCTCGTCCGCGTTCGACCTGACCGGAACCAGGTTCGACGGCATCACCGAGCTCACCCGGGTGGTAGCGGGCGGGGCGGCCGACCTGCTCTCGGTCAACCGTCATCTCGTGCGCAGCGGGTACGTGCAGATGATCGTCGACGTCCGCGGCACCGGAAGTTCCTCGGGCACCTGGGACGTGCTCGGCCGCCGGGAACAGCTCGACTCGCTCGAGGTGATCGAATGGGCCCGACGCAGGCAGTGGTGCAACGGCAGGATCGGGATGGCCGGAATCTCGTACTCCGCCATCAACGCCCTGCAGGCCGCAGCCAAGCAGCCTGCAGGCCTCGACGCGGTGTTCGCGGTCGAGGGGTCGGTGGACATCGTGCGCGAGATCTTCGCCACCGGAGGTGCCACCTCGGCGTTCATTCCGCTGTGGCTCGCGGCCGTCAACGGGCTCAAATGGGCACCTGCGATCGGCGGAATCGACCCGCTCGCCTGGCTCCGCGATCGCGCTCGATCCCCGGCCACGAATCTGCTCGACCTGGCCAAAGGCTTTGTCTCGGGCGGAGATCCGCGAATCTACGACAACGAGTACTACGACACCATCGATGCCGTCATCGAAGACATCGCGGCACCGACATTTCTGTACGGCTGCTGGCACGACATCTTCGGCGGGTCCGCACCCGACATCTACAACCGCCTCCCTCTCGAACGCGGATACAAGCAGCTGCTCGTCGGCGACGGATACCACGGCAACCCGGGAATCGGGTTCGGCGAGCCGGGCTTTCCACCTCGCCTGGACGTACTCGAACGCGCTTGGTTCGACAAGTGGCTGCGCGACGTCGACAACGGAATCGAGAACTACGGCCCCGTCACCCTGCGTCAGCAGGGCGGCAATTGGACTGCGCACGGGCGCTTTCCGGCTCCCCAGGCGCAACCGCGCCGGCTCTACCTGTCGGCAGCGGCATCGGGCACCGCGCCCCACGCCGTCGCCGACGGCAGCCTCACCGGCCTGCCGACCGCCGAGTCCGATGTCCTGACGGTGCGCCCCTCGCTGCGAGCCGTCGTATCTCGGGACACCACACAGGTTCTCGCCGGTGTGACGGCAGTCCTGGGCGGCGGCTTCACCTACGACAATCGATTCGCCGAGGGCGGCGCAGTCACCTTCACTACCGCGCCTGCCGAGTCGGACACCGTGCTGTCCGGCCCCATGAATCTGCATGTGCGCGTCGTCTGCCATGCGCCGGAAGCGATGTGGGCCGTCATGGTCTGCGACGTCTCCCCGAGCGGCCGGTCGATCGTATTGAGCAACGGTGCCCTGCTCGCCTCACGCCGTGCCGTCGACGACGAGCGCTCACTGTTCGCCCCGAACGGCGATTACACCCGCCCGTACCATCCGCTCACCGAGGCAGCGCTGCTCCCGGTGCCCGTCGGCCGACCCATCGATCTCGACATCGACATCCTCACCACCGAAGCCGTCATCGCATCCGGCCACCGCCTCCGCGTGAGCGTATTCGCCACCGACACACCGCGGTTCATCCCGATTCTGCCGGATCTGGTGCGTACGCGACTGCGCCGACAGGACATCGACATCGACCCGGACGATCCGAGCTACCTGGTGGTGCCGGTACTCGGTGAGCCAGGCTGGTAGGAACGAGACCATGAGAATCGAACAAGGTGTCGCGCCGACGAACTCCGTCGAGATCGCATACGAGGACATGGGGTCGATCGACGATCCAGCAGTGTTGCTCATCATGGGCCTGTCCGCGCAATTGACGTTGTGGCCCATGGACTTCTGCACCCGCCTCGTCGACGCCGGCTACCGGGTGATCCGCATCGACAACCGCGATATCGGGTTGTCCACCAAGATGACCGGGCAGAAGGTACGAGGTTCCCAGATCCTTCGGCTGATCCGGCACGAGTTCGGGATGTCCTCGGACGTGCCGTACACGATCACGGACATGGCGGCCGACGCCGTCGGCGTGCTGGACCATCTCGACATCGACTCGGCGCACGTCGTCGGTGCCTCCATGGGCGGGATGATCACCCAGGTGTTCGCCGGAAGTTATCCCGACCGAACGAAGTCTGTGGGCATCCTCTTCTCGAGCACCAACGAGCCGTTCCTGCCGCCGCCCGACCCACGCGCTCTGCTGCCGCTCATCGGCGGCGTCGGGAAGGACGCCACCAAGGACGAGATCATCGCGCACTCGGCGAAGACGCTCGCCGCGATCGGCTCCCCCGGCTACCGCACTCCGCCCGAAGAGCAGCTCGAGATCGCACAGGTGATGTACGAGCGGAACTACAACCCGTCCGGTGTAGTCCGGCAGATGGCCGCCATCACCGGCACCGGCAGTCTGCGGCCGTACGCGAAGAAGATCACCGCACCCACCACGGTCATCCACGGCACCGCGGACAAACTGGTGCGACCGTCGGGCGGCAAGGCCATCGCCCGTGCCGTCCCCGGGGCCGAGTTGACGCTGATCGACGGCATGGCCCACGACCTGCCCGCAGCACTGCTGGACCGCATCGCCGGGATCATCCTGGCCAATTTCGCGCGAGCTGCGTAGCACCACGGACCTCATCACGCAACGAAGGCCGGCACCCGATGAATCGGTGCCGGCCTTCGTGATGATGCTGAACTGATTTACGCGTTCGCGTCGTCCTCGAGGAGGTTGCGCGTGCGGTTCGGATCGACCTGGACGCCGGGTCCGGTGGTGGTCGAGACGGTGACCTTCTTGACGTAACGACCCTTGGCCGACGACGGCTTCGCACGCAGGATCTCGTCCAGCGCTGCGCCGTAGTTCTCCACCAGCTTGGTCTCGTCGAACGAGGCCTTGCCGATGACGAAGTGCAGGTTGGCCTGCTTGTCGACGCGGAAGTTGATCTTGCCGCCCTTGATGTCGTTGACGGCCTTGGTCACATCGTTGGTGACCGTGCCCGTCTTCGGGTTCGGCATCAGGCCACGCGGTCCGAGGACACGGGCGATACGGCCGACCTTGGCCATCTGATCCGGGGTGGCGATCGCCGCGTCGAAGTCCAGGAATCCGCCCTGGATGCGCTCGATCAGATCTTCTGCGCCGACGACGTCGGCTCCTGCTGCCTCGGCCTCTGCAGCCTTCTCACCAGCGGCGAAAACAATAACCCGAGCGGTCTTGCCGGTGCCGTGGGGAAGGTTGACGGTGCCGCGCACCATCTGGTCGGCCTTGCGAGGGTCGACGCCGAGACGCACTGCGACCTCGACGGTGGGGTCGAACTTGCTCGACGCGGTCTCCTTGGCCAGCTTCGCGGCTTCGAGAGGCGAGTAGAGGTTGTCCTGGTCGATCTTTGCGGCCTGCTCGAGGTAGGCCTTGCTGCGCTTTGCCATGTCTTACTGTCCTTCGTTCGAGTTCAGTGTGGTTGACGAGCCTGGCCGGCTCTCCCACGTGTCTTGCTTGACGGCTGAGAATCAGCCTTCGACGGTGATGCCCATCGAGCGAGCAGTGCCGGCGATGATCTTCGCAGCCTGGTCGATGTCGTTGGCGTTGAGGTCTTCCTGCTTGGTCTTGGCGATCTCGCGCACCTGGTCCATGGTCACCTTGGCGACCTTGGTCTTGTGCGGCTCGCCGGAGCCCTTCGCCACGCCTGCGGCCTTGAGCAGCAGCTTGGCAGCGGGGGGAGTCTTCAGCTTGAAGTCGAACGTGCGGTCTTCGTAGACCGAGATCTCGACCGGCACGACGTTGCCGCGCTGCGACTCGGTCGCGGCGTTGTACGCCTTGCAGAACTCCATGATGTTGACGCCGTGCTGGCCCAGCGCGGGGCCGACGGGCGGTGCCGGGTTGGCGGCACCGGCCTGGATCTGAAGCTTGATGATCCCGGCTAGCTTCTTCTTCTTCGGGGGCATTTCTTTTTCCTTGTATTCGCTCGGGTTTCTTGCGGTTGCTACTGCAAGTCTGTGTGCTCGGCTACTAGATCTTGGAGACCTGCGTGAAGCCGAGCTCGACCGGTGTCTCACGGCCGAAGATCGATACCAGCACCTTGAGCTTCTGCTGCTCGGCGTTGACCTCGCTGATGCTGGCGGGGAGGGTGGCGAACGGGCCGTCCATGACGGTCACCGACTCGCCGACCTCGAAGTCGACCTCGATGGCCGGCTTCGACGTGGTGTCGCCGCCCTGATCGGCTGCGCCTGCGGTCGCTTTCGCGTCCTTCTTGGCACCTTCCTGCGGCATGAGGAACTTGACGACCTCGTTGATGGTCAACGGTGACGGCCGCGAGGTGGCACCGACGAAGCCGGTGACGCCCGGGGTGTTGCGGACCGCTCCCCAGGACTCGTCGTTGAGCTCCATGCGAACGAGGATGTAGCCGGGCAGAACCTTGCGGTTGACCTGCTTGCGCTGACCGTTCTTGATCTCGGTGACCTCTTCGGTGGGAACTTCCACCTGGAAGATGTAGTCACCGACGTCGAGGTTCTGCACTCGGGTCTCGAGGTTCGCCTTGACCTTGTTCTCGTATCCGGCGTACGAGTGGATGACGTACCAGTCACCGGGAGCGCGGCGCAGAGCCGCCTTCATCTCGGCAACGGGATCCTCGGGCTCGGCTGTCACATCTGCGTCGGCAGTCTCGCCGTCTTCGGCGGGGACGTCCTCACCGGCGGCAGCGGCGACATCGGCCTTGATTGCTTCGTCGGTCTCGCGGTCCTGAGCGGCCTGCTCCGCTTCGAGGCCCTGCTTGGTCGCCTCGACATCGGCGTCGAATGCGGCCACTTCGGTGGCGTCGTTGTGCGGCGTGCTCACGTCAGCACCCTTTCTCTAGTTTCCTGCTCGGTTCGATCGTCGATGGGTCACGCAGCTGCGATCGGTCAGCCGAACAGCCAGCCGACGCCCTGGATGAAGAGCACGTCGAGGCCACTGATGTACGCGACCATGAACGTCAGGAAGACGAGCACGACGGTGGTGTAGGTGACCATCTGCTTCTTGTTCGGCCAGATGACCTTGCGAAGCTCGGCGACGACCTCACGGAAGAACTGCAACAGACGCAGAAACACGTTCGGCCGCTTGTCGGCTTTGACGTTGCCCGATCGCGTCCTACCGGTCTTGACCTTCGCCGGCGTGGTGGTCGCGGCCGGAGCCTTGGACATCGACACGCCCGCAGCGCTGCCGCGGGACCTGCTGGTCGATCGCTTGCCGGTGGGCACCACGGCGTCTGCAGCGGATTCACCGGCAGTGGTGTCAGCATCGGAAGGACGGCCCTCGGAGCCAGGTGCGACGTCGTCTGAAGCCGAAGAGTTCTCGAACTCCTCCGATCGACCGTCGCGCTTACCGCGCTCCTCGCTCACGTCGTTCCTCTCAGTTGCTGACACCTTGGGCAGGGGCGACAGGACTTGAACCTGCAACCTACGGTTTTGGAGACCGTTGCTCTACCAATTGAGCTACGCCCCTTCGGCCGAAACTTCTCGGCCGCTCTGGTGTCCATTCGGCCGGTCGCTGTCCGCACTACCTCTGGAAGAGGACGCGGGCAGCGCAGAGCGCCGAATTACCCCAGAAATCTCAGTGTACTGCACACCCTTCGGAACAGATAAATCCCGTCGTCCCGGCCGTGAACGAGCTCGACCGGACCGACCCGTGCTCAGGCCAAGCGCACCGTTGCGGTGGCTCGCCCGAAGATCTTCTTGCCGGCGGACTTGGCGACGATGGCGACGGTCGCGGTTCGCGTCTCGGCGTCGGTTGCCTTGATCTTGCCGGTGAACTCCACCGACGCGGGCGAATCGACCGGGACGAGCACCGCACTGGTGAAGCGCACGTTGTACTCGGTGACCGCACCCGGGTCGCCGAGCCACGAGGTGACGAAACCGGCACCGAGACCCATCGTCAACATCCCGTGAGCGATGACGTCGTCCAACCCGGCCAATTCGACGACTTCGTCGCTCCAGTGGATCGGGTTGGGATCGCCGGACACGCCCGCATAGTTCACCAGGTCACCGCGGGTGAGCGAAACGACGCGCTCGGGAAGCTCGTCGCCGACCGACACGTCGTCGAAGTTACGAAGCGCCATGCCTGATCACTTCCTTCACCGCATGGGCGATGTTCTCGTCGATCTCACCGCCGGTACGCGCCACGATGGTCGTCCAGGTCGTCTGAACGAGATCGCCGTTCTGATCGGTGATGATGTTCTTGGTGGTCATGATGTCGCTGCCGCTCATCTGCCGGAACGACTCGAGATACACGTCGCAGAAGATTCGATCGCCCACCTGGAGCGGGCGATGGAATTCCAGCCTCTGATCGGTCTGCAGAATCTGACTCGGGTCGTATCCCGTGATGACCTCTTGCAACATCCGGGTCTGCGACATGATTCCGAGCAGCGAAACGAAGGTCAAGGGCGCGATGAGACCGTCGTAGCCGAGGCCCCTCGCTGCGTCCTCGTCGTGATGCGCGGGATGAAAATCCTGGACTGCACGCGCATACTCACGAACCTTCTCGCGGCCGACCTCGTAGAAGTCGTCGACGCGGAAATGAGAACCGACCATGGACGCCGCGTGAGCGGACGCATCCATGGCCGGGACGTCGTGCTGAGCTTGTGACACGGAAAGACAACCTTTTCTACCCTGGACGCAAGAGCCGTTAGGGGGAAAAGTGTGTCCTAACGCCGGGCGCCGACTGGTGAACGGATCTGCGAACCAGCGAGCCGAGCGGAACTAGCGAGATTCGCGGTGAGCCCGATGCGTGCCGCAGTTGGAGCAGAACTTCTTCAACTCGATGCGGTCGGGATCGTTCCGACGGTTCTTCTTCGTGATGTAGTTGCGGTGCTTGCAAACCTCGCAGGCCAAGGTGATCTTGGGCCGCACATCGGTGGAGGAGGCCACTGGACGCCTACTTTCGGGTAAATCTGATCAGGGTCAATCAGGACTGTTCATGAGTGCTACGGGTCGTGCTTGCCTACTGTGTAGCGGTGACCGGACTTGAACCGGCGACGCAACGATTATGAGTCGTTTGCTCTACCAACTGAGCTACACCGCCTCAGGTGCTCACCGTCCACCATCCCACGCGGGGAACGCGACGTCGAGCCATCCAATCCAGCGAGCCCCCTAACGGAATCGAACCGTTGACCTTTTCCTTACCATGGAAACGCTCTACCGACTGAGCTAAGGGGGCGAGCAACTACGCATGTTGCCGTGCGCTGAAGCCTCCAAGAGGTTACACATTCGGAGCGCCCAGTACCAAATTGCGTGGTCAGCGAGCCCAACATGTCCCTCTTCACATGGAAACCCCAGCGAGGAAAATCCTCGCCGGGGTTCCAGGTGTGGCAGATGTAGGATTCGAACCTACGTAGGCATAAGCCGACGGATTTACAGTCCGCTCCCATTGGCCGCTCGGGCAATCTGCCGTGATGCGATCGAAGCCCGTACTGCTCTTCGGCGCGGTGAGAAGAATACAACGAACGTCCCCCCGGAACGCAAACCGGGTGGATACGGTCGGTAGCGGGCCGATAAAGTCCCTGCGGGATGTGGACCGACACCACCGCCAAACAAAATTTCGATTCGACTGGAGAGTGTGAGAAGTGGCTGATTCGTCCTTCGACGTAGTGAGCAAGGTCGACCGACAGGAAGTGGACAACGCTCTCGGACAGGCCGCGAAGGAGCTGGCGACCCGCTTCGACTTCCGAGGATCGGACACCAGCATCGAATGGTCCGGCAGCGGCGAGTCCGAGACCATCGTGATCACCTCCGAATCCGAGGAGAAGGTCAAGGCCGCCCTCGACGTGTTCAAGGAGAAGCTCATCCGACGCGATGTCTCCCTCAAGGCGTTCGAAACCAACGATCCGGCCGCGTCCGGCAAGGTCTACAAGGTCACCGGCAAGCTCGTGCAGGGCATCACCACCGAGAACGCCAAGAAGATCACCAAGAAGATCCGCGACGACGGCCCCAAGGGCGTCAAGGCCCAGATCCAGGGCGACGAACTGCGCGTGAGCAGCAAGAAGCGCGACGACCTGCAAGCCATCCAGCAGCTGCTCAAGAACGAGGACTTCGGAATCGCACTGCAGTTCGTCAACTACCGCTAGAGCGGCTTCGCCGCACGTGAGCGGAAATTCGTAGCACGCTACGTGTGCTGTCTTGATACATGTGGGACACGGGTGTCTCGATACATGTGAGACACGATTCTAAGCGGCGGGGCGGGGGAGTTGTCCTTGGTAGAGCTTGTCGATGTCCAGGTGCAGGTGGCCGA